>Ga0206878_10169_pt1 | contig 27768 bp, 12 predicted proteins | sample Alteio_BWOrgCont_8_FD_152621 | JGI IMG/M metagenome (GOLD analysis project Ga0206878, IMG submission 152621) | Enriched cells from forest soil in Barre Woods Harvard Forest LTER site, Petersham, Massachusetts, United States -... | ecosystem: Environmental > Terrestrial > Soil > Temperate forest >... | reverse complement strand
CCGGTTCCATTTGTGGCGCCTTGCGCACCGCTGCCTGCCAGTGTGGTAACAACGCCGGAAGGTGTTATTTTGCGGATAAGGTTATTCTCCTGGTCCGCCGCGTAAATATTTCCTGCCCCGTCTGTTGCAATTCCCAGCAGCCCGTTAAAGCTGGCGAAAGTGCCGGTGCCGTTAGCAGATCCGGACGTGGTGGTGCCAACAAAACCACTCACTGATCCAAAAGAAGCAACCGTTGACAAAGCTCCGCCCGTATTTGTCGGTGATAGTGGCGTGATGCCAACCGAAGCGGTATAGGTTTGCGGACTTGTATAGCTAATAATCGGCGGACCGGTAACGGTTATGGTAACGGCAGCGTTAGCCCTGCCGTTGATATTAAACGCACTCACTGTGTACGCTTTGGCTGCTGTAGCAACCGTTGGAATACCACTGATAACCCCTGCGGCATTTATAACCATGCCTTTGGGCAACGCCGGTGTGATAGAGTAACCCACGTTGACTATTTTCCTCACCTCGTTGTTGTTTGCATCGGCTACATATATATTATCGGTTGCATCAACAGCTAAGCCTGAAGGAGCATTAAAACTCGCCAACGCACCTGTAGCGTTAGTAGATCCGGCTGTTCCGGTACCGGCAAGGGTATTTACCAATGCTGCTGATGAGATTTTCCTGATCAGGTTATCACCCAAGTCGCACACGTAAACGTTGCCCCCGGCGTCTACTTTCAATGCGCCAGGATTATTAAAGGTTGCCACTGTGCCTGCGCCATTCAGTGCGCCTACGCTGCCTGTACCGGCAAAAACGCTAACTACCCCGGCCGAAGTAACTTTGAAAATACGGTTACTTGCATCCGAAACATAAACATTGCCGGCAGCATCAACTGCAATTCCGTCGGGCGCACTAAAGCCTGAACCGAAAGGGGCTACTGAACCACCCGGTGTTAATTTTTGAACTAAATTATCTGCCTTATCGACCGAATAAATGTTACCCGAAGCATCAACGGCAACATCAACCGGGTTGGTAAATGAACCGGCCACCGTGGTAACTACCCCGGCAGGTGAAATTTCCCTTATCGACGCGTTTCCAAAATCAGCTACATAGATATTGCCCGAGGCATCTGCCGCCAGGCCGTATGGTGCATTAAAACTGGCTGCTGTTCCCGTGCCGTTGGCCGAACCGGCTGCTCCGCTACCGGCAAAAGTAGTCACTACGCCCGTAGCAGTTATTTTGCGGATTAGGTTATTGGCCTGGTCGGCGATGTAAATATTGCCTGAAGCATCAGTCACCGCTCCAAAAGGATGATTAAAACTTGCTGCGGCTCCGGTGCCGTTGGTTGATCCCGATGTTGTACTGCCGGCCAGGGTTGTGGTACTGCCGTATATCCCGTTTGGAACAACGCCGCCTGTACTTACAGGACTGAGCGCGCTGATCTCCTTACCGGTTACGTAAACTTGCGGCGAAGCATAAGTAATAATGCCCGGGCCGTTCACCGTAATATTAAGATTGGCCGAACCCGTTCCGCTTGTATTGGAGGCTGTTATGGTATAAAGCGTAGCCGGGCTGCCTGCGCTTGGCGTTCCGCTGATGATGCCGGAGGCGTTTAACGTTAAGCCTTTAGGCAATGCGGGGTTAATGCCGTAGCCGGTGTTAATGATTTTTCTCACCAGGTTACCACCCTGATCGCTAACATATAAATTATTGGAGGCATCCAACGCAATTCCATATGGACCGTTAAAGCTGGATGCTGTACCTGAACCGTTTGTAGCCCCGGCGACTCCACTGCCTGCCAGCGTTGTTACCACCCCGGTGGGGCTGATCTTTCTAATTAAATTATTACCGGTATCGCCTACGTACACATATCCTGCCGCATCGACTTTTAAACAATTTGGATTGTTAAAGGTCGCTGTCGCACCCGGCCCATTGGCTGCGCCTGTCGCGCCGCTTCCGGCCAAAACGGATACAACACCCGCTGGGGTCACTTTAAATATCCGCATACTAAAGTCGGATACATAAGCGTTTCCCGCAGCATCGACTGCTAAACCAAACGGCGAATAAAAAGCTGATGCTATTGCGGTTACGACACCCGTAGCAGATATTTTATTGAGGATGCCGTTTCCGTTTACATTAACATCATAAACATTTCCATTTGGATCAACCGCGACATCTGTTGGGTAAGGATCAACGGCAAAAGTACTCACCAGCCCTGCGGGCGTTATCTTCCTGATTGCACTGTTATTCAAATCGGCAACGTAAATATTGCCCGATTTATCTACTGCAATTCCGGAAGGGGAGTTAAAACTTGCCGCTGTACCTGTTCCGTTCGCAAATCCGGCGGCGCCACTGCCGGCCAGGGTAATAACCACGCCTGCTGGTGTGATTTTTCTTACGTCATTATTTGCATATTCGGCCACATAAATATTCCCTGAAGCATCTACGGCTACACCGGTTGTACCGCTGAAACTGGCCGCTGATCCGGTCCCATTTACTGCACCGGCAGCACCGCTGCCCGCAATGGTGCTTGTTAGCGCATATGACGCCGCCGGAACCGCTCCGCCGGAACTTACCGGGGTTAAAGCGGTAATAGCCGTGCCGTCGGTAAATACCTGCGGCGTGGTATAACTAATTTTAGGTGCGGTTAAGTTAGTAATGGTTAGCACCCCGGCAACATAACTTATAGTATAGTTAGATGCCACTGCGCCGCTGGCGGTTATTGGATAAGTCCCTGCCGGCGATGTAGTAGTGGCGGTGGTGGTTACCGTTGGCTGCGTTAGTAAAACAGTTTGGGTATTGCCGTTCACAAAACCGGTATAGCTTACCGTTAATGTTGGGTTTGCTGCACCGGCTGATTTACTTTGATTGTTTGCGGTTATGGTTAACGGTGCCTTTGTGATAGTTAACGTTCCGGCGGTGTACGTAAAAGTATAATTGGCAGCAACTGCTCCGCTGACGCTAATGGGGTAAGTACTCACAGCCGAAGCCGCGGTTGCCGTTGTGGTTATGGATGGTAACGTGGTAATTACACTTTGCGTGTCGCCATTTAAAAATCCGCTGTAAGTAGCCGTGAATACCGGGTTAGCGGCGCCAAAAATCCTGGTTTGATTGTTGGCGACTACCGATAGCGTGGCTTGCGTTACAGTCAACGCTCCGGCGGCGTATGCAAATGTATAGTTAGCCGCTGCTGCGCCGCTTGCGGTTATCGGATAACTGCCCACTGCCGATGCTGTAGTTGCTGTAGTAGTTACTGTCGGAGCGGTAGTGACCGCACTTTGCCCATCTCCGTTCACAAAGCCACTGTAACTTACGGTTAACGCAGGGTTAGCAGCGCCGTAAGCCCTTGATTGATTATTAGCCGTTACGGTTAAGGTAGCCGGCGTTACCGATAAACTTCCGGCAACGTAATTGATGCTGTAATTGGTAGCCACTGCGCCGCTTGCCGTTATAGGGTACGATCCTACTGTCGAAGAAGCTGTTGCGGTGCTGGTAACAGTTGCGGGGGTGGTAACTACTGATTGGGTATTACCATTTACAAAGCCACTATAAGTTACCGTAAACGCCGGGTTTGCAGCGCCGTAAACCTTTGTTTGGTTAACAGCGGTGATAGTTAAAACAGCTGGATTTACCGTTAGTACGCCCGCCACATAGCTAATGGCATAGTTTGCGTCAACGGCGCCTTTGGCAGTGATAGGGTAAGTACCTGCGGCTGAAGCCGTAATCGCCGTGGTGGTTTCAGTTGGTTTGGTGGTTAAGCTCGCCTGGGTATCGCCGTTCGCAAAACCGGCGTAAGTGAGCGTTAATGCCGGATTAGCGGCGCCATAAGTTTTACTGGTACTAACAGCAGTAATAGTCAATGCAACCGGTTTTACAGTTAAAGTACCGGCAATATAAGTGAAGCTGTAGTTTGAAGATGCACCTCCCGTCGCAGTTATAGGATAGGTTCCAACTGCCGATGAGGCCGTTGCTGTTGTAGTGAGGCCCGGTTTTGTGGTCAGTTTTGCCTGGGTATCGCCATTCACAAAACCGCTATAAGTAAGTGTGAACGTTGGTAGCGCGGCACCGTAATTCTTGGTAGCGTTAACGGCAGTAACCGTTAAGGTTGCAGTGGTTACCGTTAACGAGCCGGCAACATAACTGATGGTATAGTTGGCCGCTACGGCCCCGGTCGCGTTAATCGGGTATGCGCCCACGGCAGATGCTGCAGTTGCGGTTGTGCTGATTGTCGGCTTGGTTGTGACCACTGACAGGGTCTCGCCGTTAACAAAACCGGTGTAAGCGACAGTCAAAGCTGGGTTAGCCGCACCATAAATTTTTGTTAATGCATTAGCCGTAATGGTAAGCGGAGCTGGTGTTACCGTTAATGTACCGGGCGCGTAGCTAATGGTATAATTAGCCGCCACCGCGCCACTCACTGTGATAGGGTAAGAACCTACTACCGAAGATGTAGTTGCAGATGAGTTGACGGCCGGCTGCGTAGTAAATACGGCCTGGGTATCGCCGTTTACAAAACCGGTGTAGGCCAGGGTAAGTGTCGGATTAGCAGCACCATATGTTTTTGATTGATTGTTTGCGGTGATGGTTAACGAGGCAGCTGTTACAGTTAATGTTTGTTGCAGCGTTGTGGTGCCGTCGGTAGCGGTTATTGTGGACGTACCGGTGCCGGTGATATGAATATTACCCGATACGATAGTGGCGACCGCGGCGTTGCTGCTGGTGTAAGTAATAGGGCTGTTGCTTGCCGCGCCGGGGTTGAAATCGGCCGTACCATATACTTTCGACGGGATAGCAGCAAAAGACATAGTAGCGGCGGTAACATTGAGTGTTCCGTTAACGAAAGTTATGGAATAATTGGCCGCAACTGCACCGCTTACTGTTATTGGGTAGTTGCCGGGCGCTGATGAAGTGGTTGCTGTAGTAGAAATGGATAGCGGCGTAGTAAATACCGACTGGGTGTCGCCATTCACAAATCCGGAGTAGCTGGCGGTTAAAGCAGGGTTTGCGATCCCGCTCGGTTTGGATAAATTATTAGCGGTAATTGTAAGCGGGGCTGCAGTAACCGATAAACTGCCCGCAGTATAGCTGATAGTATATTTTGAAGAAACTGCTCCGCTTGCAGTGATCGGGTAGCTGCCCACGCCGGATGAGACGGACGCACCGGTTGTTATCGAAGGTAAAGTCGATACGGCAGACTGGGTATCGCCGTTCACAAAACCGGTATAAGTTGCCGTTAGCGTTGGATTGGCCGCGCCATAAACTTTTGTTTGATTGGTGGCCGCAATGGTTAACGGCGCCGGTGTTACGGTTAGCGTTTGGGTAACTGTTGAACTGCCGTTGGTAGCGGTGATGGTGCTTGTTCCTGGCGCAATAATGTGAATATTGCCCGAAACAATAGTGGCGACTGCACTATTGCTGCTGGTGTAAGTGATAGTTGCTGTACTCGACCCGCCAGGGTTAAAATCAGCCGTACCGTAAACCTGCGATACTATCGGCCCAAAAGTAATCGGCACACTTGTAACCGTTAACGTGCCGGCCACGTAGCTGATGGTATAATCGCTTGATGCAGCGCCGCTTACGGTTATGGCGTAAGTGCCAACAGCCGAAGAAGTTGTAGCTAATGTGCTTAATTTCGGTTGGGTAGTTAAGTTGGTAAACGTGTCGCCATTTACGAAACCGCTGTAACTTGCAGTTAGCGTAGGGTTAACCGCGCCGTAAGCTTTTGAAAGGTTATTGGCAGTTATGGTGAGCGCGGCCGCTGTAATGGTAAGCGTACCACCTACGTAGTTTATGTTATAATTTGGAGCGAAGGCGCTGCCGATCTCGATTGGGTATTTTCCCGGGGGCGACGAGGTTAACGCCGTAGAGGTGGTTACGGTGGGCTTCGTTGTTACTGCCGATGGTGTATCGCCGTTTACAAAGCCGCTATAGCTTACAGTTAGCGTAGGGTTCGCAGCTCCGTAAATTCTTGTTTGGTTATCGGCAGTGACGGTCAGGTTTGCCTGTGCTATGGTAAATGTACCGGCAACATAATTTATGGTATAATTTGGATCGACAGCGCCACTTGCAGTTATAGGATATGGACCTGCGGCGGATGTAACCGTAGCGGTGGTTGAAAGCGTTGGCTGAGTGGTTAAACTCGACTGTGTGTCGCCGTTTACAAAACCGGAAAAGCTATCGGTCAGCGATATAGCAACCGAGCCATAAACCTGGATTTGGTTCGATGCAGTGATGGTTAATGCAGCCGGGGTAACGGTGAGCGTTTGCGTAACAGCCGTTGCGGGATCATAATTGATACTACCCGCCTGGGAAGCAGTAATAGTTGTGGTCCCCGCCCCTATTATATGAATGTTTCCCGCAACAATAGTAGCAACTGCACTGTTGCTGCTGGTATAAGTAATTGGGATAGTACTATTTGTACTCGTTGCGCCGGCGTTAAAATCAGCGGCGCCATAAGTTACGGAGTTGGTCGCAGCAAAAGTAATGGTTTGGGTTGCAGCGCGGGTTATATTGATAGTGTAGGTTTGCGTAGTTACGCCATCCTGTGCCAATACGGCTACGGAAACGGCATTGCTGCCAACGCTCAGCGGAACCACTTGTGATGAACTGGCAAGCTGACCGGCAGTGCCGTTTATGGAGATCGTTGCGTTCAAACTAACGGACTTCGCTGTAATGGTAAGTGAACTGGTTGCATTGCCGACACCGAATGAATACGTAGTGGTTGCTGCATTAAATACAGGGCTTAACGTACCTGCGCTCACCGCAAGGCTGGCCAAATTGTCATTATGCGACGGGGTATAGGTTAACCCGATGGTTTTATTAGCGGCAGCGCTGTTAAATGTGCCGTCGTTAACCACAAACGCTATTGTGCGGTTGGTTACGTTCGGCGAAACATTATTTGTATTGTTATAGGTGACAGAACTTAACGCCGCCTGCCATTGGGCAATGGTAGCGCTTGCTGCAGATGAGGTTAAAGTTAAAACCCCTGTACCGGCGTTGTAGCTGCCGGCTATATTACCCATTGAAGCAGCGATGTTAGTAAAACCAAGCACATCCTGGCCGGTAATAAAGTTGCCTGTTACGGAAACCGTTGCACTGGCCAGGCTGGTGAGGCTCTTATCGGTAACGGTTAGCCCGTTGTCAATGGTTACCGGCACGGGAGGCACGTCACCCATGGATGCAAATGCCGTAACCGCTGCGGTGGCAGCAACAACAGGCGGGTAAATTACGGCAATATTCACAGTGGCGTTGCCTGCTCCGGCACTGTTATAACCAGTGACGTTGTAAGCAGTACTGGCCGAAGACAATATCGGCGTACCGCTGACAGTGCCGGTAGTGCCGTCAAAATTAAGACCATCCGGCAGGAAGTCATTGATCGTATAGCCGGAAATACTGATCTTCCGGATGACATTATTGTTAGCATCGGCTACAAAGAGATTGCCCGAGTTATCGGCAGCTGCACTTTGCGGGTTGGAAAAACTGGCTGCGCTGCCCACGCCGTTTGCTGACCCGATTGTTCCGCTGCCTGCTATGGTGGTGACCACGCCAGCAGGGCTTACCTTGCGGATCAGGTTGTTTTGCGTATCGGTTACATAAACATTCCCGCCTGCATCCACAGAAGTGACAAATGAAGAGCCATTGAAACTTGCGGTAGTGGCCGTACCATCCACAGCTCCATTGAGGCCGCTGCCGGCAAAAGTGCTCACTAAACCGGCCGGGGTAATTTTGCGGATAAGAAAGTTTGACTGATCGCCAACATACAGGTTACCCGCCGCATCAATAGCTAAACTGCTTGGGTAGTTAAAGCTGGCATTACCCCCGCTCCCGTTTGCCTTTCCTGTCGTACCGCTTCCGGCAAGGGTAGTCACCGATCCGGCAGGGGTAATTTTCCGGATCTTCTGGTTATTGGCATCGGCAACATATACATTTCCGGATGCATCAACCGCAATGCCGCTCGGATAGGAAAATTCGGCGTTTGCGCCGTTGGTATTGTTTGCAAAACCATAAGTGCCGTTACCTGCTAATGTGGTTACTACGCCTGCGGGTGTGATCTTCCGTATTCTTGAATTGTACTCATCTGCCACATAAATATTGAAATTATTGTCCACAGCCAATGCAACCGGGTACTCAAAACTTGCGGCTGAACCGGTTCCATTAGCAAATCCGCCTGTGCCGCTCCCAGCAATTGTGGTAACCGCGCCGGCCGGAGAAATTCGCCTGATGGTTTGATTGCCGACATCGCCTACGTAAACGTTGCCATAAACATCGGTCGCCACCGCTCCCGGGGCGTTAAAATTAGCCATAGCGCCGGTGGCGTCGACGTCACCAGTGGATCCGCTGCCCGCCAAAGTGGTGGTTTGACCATAAATTGCAGCCGGCACAGCACCGCCGGTGCTGGCGGGCTGCAGAGCGCTGATGGTCTGCCCTACGGCATAAACTTTCGGTGTAACATAACTAAACGCCGGAACAGCCGGGAGTGCAGGTGCGGTTGGACTACCGGTTACCGCAATATTCAATGTTGTTGCACTGCTGCCGCCCATATTATAAGCGGAAACAGTATAATTTGCTACAGCAGTCGCCAGCAATGGCAAGCCGCTAAAAGTTCCGCTGGTAGCATCGAAATTGAGGCCCGGCGGCAGCGTTGAATTGATAGCATAGCCAACTGCCGAAATTTTCCTTATAGCAGCTCCATCGGCCACATAAAGGTTGCCCGACGCGTCAACTGCAATCCCCTGGGGATTACCGCTCAGCAGCGCATTTGAACCTACGCCATCAGTGTTACCGGGGCTACCGTAAACGCCTGCAAGGGTGCTTACCACGCCGCCCGGTGTTATCTTCCTCACCATATAGCTATCGGTAACATAAACGTTCCCGGCCTGGTCTACAGTTATTCCGTAAGGGTTGGCGAAACTCGCTGCAGTACCGGCTCCGTCCTTAGCGCTCAAGGCGCCACTTCCGGCCAGGGTGGTTACTACGCCAGCCGGCGTGATCTTTCTTACAAGGTTGTTCCCTAAATCCGCCACATAAATGTTTCCTGATGCATCAACCGCTACACCGTATGGGCTGGCAAAGGACGCAGCCGCTCCGGTACCGTTTGTTGAACCGGATGTAGTGCTGCCGGCAAGGGTGCTTACCTCGCCTGCCGGAGTGATCTTCCTGATCGCATTATTATATTGATCAGCCACGTATACGTTTCCATAGGAATCCACTGCAACTCCGGTCGGGCTGCTAAATTCAGCCATAGATCCGGGGCCGTCAATGTACCCGGTTTTACCGTTACCTGCGAGCGTGATTACCAATCCGGTCGCTGATATTTTCCTTATAGCATTATTGCTGTTATCGGCAACATACTTATTGCCCTGCGCGTCAATCGCTATTGCGTAAGGGCCGGAGAAGCTTGCTGCTGTGCCCTGCCCGTTGGCAAATCCCTGTGTACCGGTACCTGCCAATAGACTAAGTCCACCGGTTGAACTGATGGCGTAAATGTTATAATTATTGGTAACATAAACATTGCCCGACGCGTCTACCCCTACGCCCGTTGGAGTGCCAATAGGGCCCAGGTTAGGCAAAGTTGTAGTTTTTCCATAGATCATGGCAGGTACCGCGCCGCCTGTGTTAGCCGGTACAAGATTGCTGATGGCTGTGCCCGCTGTATAAGAATTTGTGGATGGCGTGTAAGTAATATTCGGCGGATTAATAGAAGGCGGCACAACCGGCAGTGCCCCTGTAACCGCAATACTAACATTTGCCGTACCGCTGCCCCCCGTATTATATGCGGTAACCGAGCAGCTTGTTGCGCCGGCGGCCAATACGGGTGTACCGCTGATGGTACCGGTAGTTGCATCAAAAACTAACCCGGCTGGTAATGGTGTGTTTAAAGTATAACCCACTATTGAAATTTTCCGGATAGCGTTGCCATCGGATGTGTACAAATTACCCTGCCCGTCATAGGCGATTCCCACAGTATTGCTGGACAGGTAACCCGAAGCACCAACCCCATCGCCGGCCCCGGGGTTTGAACTTGAGCCCGCGAGCGTGGTTACAACACCGGCGGGTGTAATTTTGCGGACAGTGTAAATATCAGTTGCATAAATGTTACCGATAGCATCGACCGTTATACCATAGGGATTACTAAACAATGCTGCAGTGCCTGTTCCATCTACTTCGCCCTGGGTTATGGTACCTGCCAGGGTAGTTACTACTCCGCCAGGTGTTATCTTCCGTATCTCGTTTCCATCGGCAACGTACACGTTGCCCAAAGCATCAACCGCGACGCTTTGCGGGTAAATAAAGCTGGCTGCGGCGCCCGTACCGTCGGCCGGCGTACCTCCGCCGGCAACATTGCCCGCAAGGGTACTTACTACACCCGCAGGCGTAATTTTCCTGATCAGGTAATTACCAACGTCGGCTACGTAAACGTTACCTGACAGGTCAACCGCTACGCCAATCGGGCTATTGAATGTGGCAGTTGTAGCTGCACCATTAGTCGCACCGACTGTGCCCTTGCCGGCAAAAGTACTGACCACGCCCGAAGGGCTGATTTTTCGTACCAGGTTATTTCCATTGTCGGCCAAATATAAATTACCCGCCGCGTCAAACGCTACCCCCTGCTGTATCTGGGTCATACTGAAACTGGCCGCAGTGCCTTTGCCATTGACAGCACCGGAGGCACCACTGCCTGCAAATACACTGGCCACACCGGCGGAGTTTATCTTGTATATCTTGTAGTTCGCCGCAGCATATAAATTCCCTGCCGGGTCAACAGCTAAACCATAAGCCGATAAAGTGGCTGGCGATGTGGTAAGCGTAGTAACCTTTGAATATATCTGCGCCGGCACTGCGCCACCGCTGTTTGAGGGCGTTAAGGCGCTGATGGTAGTTCCGGCAGTATAATTCTGCGGGCCGGCATAGGAAATGTTTGGAGGAGTAACAGCGGGCGGCGTAACCACGTTGCCGTTTACAGTTATACCTACAGTGGCTGTACTGCTGCCACCGCCGTTATAGGCCGTTACCGTGTAAGTTGTGGAAGCCAACGCGTCCGTTGGGGTTCCGCTGATAGTGCCTTTTGTACCATCGAATGTTAAACCTGCCGGTAAAGCATTGTCTATGGTAAAGCCACTAACTGCTATTTTGCGGATATCGTTATTAGTTATTTCCGAAACAAATAGGTTACCGCTGGCATCTGCAGCAATACCGGTCATTCCGTTAAAAGTGGCCTGTGTCCCAATATTATTAGCCATTCCTGTAGTGCCGTTCCCCGCAAGGGTACTCACCACACCGGCGCTGGTTATTTTCCTGATAAGGTTATTATTAATATCCAATACATACAAATTTCCAGCATTGTCCGCGGCAATCCCGTTAGGTGAGCTAAAAGTTGCGGCCGTGCCGGTTCCATCTTTGAAACCGATGCTGGCGCCGCCGGCAAATGTTGTAACCACTTTTGCCGAAGTGATTTTTCTGATATCGTTGTTTAACGCCTCGGTAACGTACAAATTCCCCGCCGGATCAATTGCCACGCTATTTGGGTAATAAAAGCTCGCACTGGTGCCGGTGCCGTTTGTTACCGCCGCTGACCCGCTGCCGGCAAATGTGGTTACCTGGCCGGTTGAGGTGATTTTCCTGATCAGGTTATTTTGATTGTCGGCTACATAAATATTGCCAGAGGCATCAACCGCTATTCCCGTAGGATTATAAAAACTTGCCGCGGCGCCGGTCCCGTTGGCAAAGCCTGCCGATCCGCTGCCCGCAAGTGTTGTCACGACACCGGCAGGCGTTATTTTCCTGATCAGCTGGTTGCCTTCATCTGCCGCATATAAATTCCCTGATGCATCGACAGCCAGCGCCGCCACATTTGAAAAGCTTGCTGCCGATGCCGTTCCATTAACCGCGCCGTTGCCGCCGCTGCCGGCTAGGGTACTAACAATGCCCGATGGGCTTATTTTCCGGATAAGGTAATTATACTGGTCATAAATGTAGAGGTTGCCGAAGCCATCCGCCGCTGCTGCGCCCGGTTGATAAAACGAAGCGGCGGCCGCCGGGCCATCATTCCGCCCCATTGCACCGGTGCCTACAAAGGTGCTCACCTGTCCGAATATAGCTGCCGGAACTGCGCCGCCGGTATTGGTTGGCGTTAATGCTGTTATTGCCGCACCCGTAGCGTAGGTTTGCGGACCGTTATAGCTGATAGCCGGAGCAGCTACCGTCGCCGGCGGGGTTGCGGTCCCTGTAACAGTTATGCTTATTGTGGCAGAATTACTGCCACCTGTGTTGTAAGCCGATACAATGTAGTTCGAAATCGTTGAAGCCAGGGTTGGTGTACCGGCAATATTGCCCGTTGTCGGGTCGAATGTTAAACCAACCGGTAATGCGGGAAATACATTATAACCAACAGCCGACACTTTGCGGACAGCGCTGGTACCGTCGTTAACATACAGGTTTCCGGCCCCATCATTTGTAATAAACACGGGCTGCGTAAAACCCGCCGAGGTTCCGATGCCGTCCTGTGCGCCGGCTAATGCACCGCCGGCCACGGTACTTACTACCCCGCCCGGCGTGATCCGGCGAATGAGCGCATTGTATTCATCGGCAACATACAAATTACCGGCAGCGTCTAACGTAAGGCCATAAGGATAATAAAAACTGGCTCCGGTACCAGTACCGTTTACCGCGCCGTTAGTGCCTGTGCCGGCAAAGGTTGTTACCACCCCACCCGGAGTGATCTTCCTGATCAGCTCGTTGGTCTGGTCTGCAACATAAACATTACCGGCTGCGTCCACTACTATTCCTTGTAAACCACCAAAACTTGCCGCTGTTCCGGTGCCGTTAACCGCTCCGCTGGTACCGCCCGCAAGTGTTCTCACTACGCCATTAGGGCTGATGACACGGATAGCATAATTGCCATTATCAGCAACATATACGTTTCCGAAAACATCTACGGCAATCCCGGTCGGATTGCTAAAACTGGCTGAAGAAGCTGATCCGTTTACAAAACCAGCGGAGCCGTTTCCTGCCAGTGTAGTTACTACACCGGCAGCGGTTATTTTACGAATAAGATTGTTGTTTGCATCAGCAACGTACAAATTGCCGGCTGCATCAATAGCCAGGCCCTGTGGGTTGTAGAAACTTGCTGCAGTGCCCGTTCCGTTTGCAGTGCCCGGCGCCACCGTACCTGCAAAAACACTCACTACGCCCGATGGACTTATCTTTTTGACCTGGTTACTATTGGTCCCGGTGTTTACAAAAATATTACCCGATGCATCAATTGCAATGCCGGTAATATAATTTAACAAAGCTAATGTGTTTGTTTGCCCATATGCCACTCCGGGAACCGCGCCGCCGTTTGTATTTGATGGCGATAAAGTAGTTATAGCGGTGCCCGCCTGATACGATTGCGGGCTTTGATAGCTGATGTTGGGTGCTTTTGTTGTGGGTGGCGGTATGGTAATGGTACCAGTTACAGTAATATTGACTGCAGCGCTCGCGTTGCCGCTGTTGTTATATCCTGTTACCGTATAATTCGCAGCGGTTGCAGCAAATAAAGGTGTACCACTGATATTACCTGTTGAAGGATCGAATGATAAACCGGCCGGCAGCGGGGTATTTAATGCGTAGCCGGTAAGCGGTAGTTTAACGATATTATTAGAAGAATATACAAAGAGATTGCCGGTAGCATCGGCGGTTACGACCGTTGGATATGGTAAACTTGTTACACTAGTAACAACCCCGGCCAGGGTAACTTTCCGTACATAGCCATTTTGAGAATCTGCCACTAATATATTCCCTACTGCGTCAAAAGCCAACCCCACTGGACTATAAAAACTGGCATTAGCGCCTGTGCCGTCAGCGTAATCGGGATTGCCGCTGCCCGCGAGGGTGGTTACCACCCCGGCAGGAGTTATCTTCCTGATCCGCTGATTGTTTCCATCGCTCACATATACATTACCTGTATTATCAACGATCAGCGCTTGCGGCGAGCTGAAACTTGCCGCAGTACCCGTCCCATCGGCAAAAGTAGCACTACCGCTTCCGGCAAGCGTGGTAACCAAACCTGCAGGTGTAATCTTCCGGATCAGTTGATTATTCAGATCGTCTACATAAACATTTCCGCCCTGGTCAACCGCAAGGGCAACCGGATAGTTAAAAGCTGCAGCCGTACCTGTACCGTTCTTTGAACCCGCAACAACGCTGCCGGCTAATGTGGTAACTACGCCAAACGGGCTGATCTTACGGATTTGGTTATTGTTTCCATCCGCAACGTAAACGTAACCGGCGGCGTCAACCGCCAGCCCTTGCGGATTATAAAAGCTTGCTGCAGAACCCGTTCCGTTGGCCGACCCGGATGCGCCGCTGCCTGCCAGCAGACTCATCACTCCTGTGGCGGAAACTTTTTCGATCTGATTGCCATTAGTGATATACAATATTTTGTGAATCGTGTCCATCGCCATTCCCGTTGTATTTACACTGGAAAGAAATGGCAATACCTGTCCGTAAAACCCGCCGGGGACAGCGCCACCTGTATTGGTAAGTGCTATGGGGTTTATAGCGGTGCCTGCAGTAAAGGTTTGCGTTCCTCCGGGATAACTCAAAACGGGCGCCTGGGCGAAAACCGAATTAATAGCTGCTAAAACCGATAAAAAAATAACGGCAGGTAAAAATCTTTTCATTATGGAATGTTTAAGTTGAAAACCTAAAATTAGCGGCAGCCAATGTGATGACGCGGGCATTAATACGGTACCTTACAGGGTGTTTTTACGGTATCGGTAAAAACGCTTTGACTCAATTTTCAGTCCCTGAAATAGTTACGCAATGATGCTTTAGCCCTGTTTAAAGGTTGCCGGTTGATTTGTTTTGTACAAGTTTATTATAATATGCGGGGTGTAACAATAGCCCGAAAGGGCTATATAAGGGTTAACCCAAACGCAATTTTTTGCTTGTAAATAAGATTAATATATTAATAATGAAGACCGGCAGGCGCCTGTTGGCCTATTGCGATTTGAATTTATTAACCGCCTCCATTTTGTTTTGAACATGCAGCTTTTTATAGATGCTTTTCAAATGATTTTTGACGGTATTTCCGCTGATAAACAATTGTTCGGCTATTTCTTTGTACAGCAGGCCGGAACTCATTAATTTTAACACTTCCAGTTCCCGTTCGCTTAACCCGTACTGGTTTGCCTGCGGTTCGTTTTGACGAAATACGTTTATGATCTTCCGGGCGATATACGGGCTCATGGGCGAGCCGCCTAAAAATAAATCTTTAATGGCTGTTTTAATTTCTTCGCCGGACGCATCTTTTAATATGTACGCTGATGCGCCGGCTTTTAGCGCATCAAAAATAAATTCGTTATCCTGGTGCAGGGTACATATCATATACTGGGTGCGCGTAGTAATTTGCCGCACCTTTTGTATCAGCGCTATTCCCGACATATCAACTAGCTTAATATCAATTACAGCTATATCGGGCTGGTTTGCCGGCAGGCCCAGCAATGCCTCTTCGGCAGAGGAATAGATGCCGCATAATGCAAACAGATCGGAACTCCTTAAAAGACTTGCCAGCGCTGATTGAAAACGGAGATTGTCTTCAACAATTGCAACTTTTATCATTGTGACTCCGGCATATATTTATTGCTAATTTAGCTTAAATTAATATATCTTAGAAATTTAAAAATATTATTTTCGATAGAGAGATAGTGCCCTATTTAAGAGCACATTTATTTACTTTTTGTTAATATTATTTTCTTTTCGGCAATACACAAACTAAAGATAAGCGGGTGGGTGAAAATTTATAATATCTATTGAATTTATGATGCCTCGATTTTTTACGCTGCGTTTTTTTTCAGGCCTTTTTTTGTTCAGTCTTTTCCTCACCACGACTATCGCCCAACCTAAACAGTTAACACAAATACCCGGATTTCCTTCGACCGAAGTGTACGACCTGCTCACAGATAGTAAGGGGTTTTTGTGGATAGCGCACAACGGCGGTATTTCAAAATATGATGGAATAAATTTTATCAATTACTCAAGTCCGCTCCAAACCTCGCCCAACGTAACCGGGTTGATCGAGGATAAATACGGCCGGATTTGGTGTCATAACTTTACAGGCCAGATATTTTACCTGCAAAATGGCAGAATGAACCTGCTTGAGGCCTACGACAGCAAAGATGAACCAAATTTCCCCAGGATCGGCCTGTTTAAAGATATGCTGGTTGCCACCACTAAAAACGGGCTTTTTATTTGCGATATCAATACGTTGAAATGTCACTATGAAAAATGTAATGATCCGCTGTGCAGGGGCACTACGTCGTTAAGTATTCAGTCCAACCAAATAATTGCTTTGGGCAACAGGTGCTGGTACATTTTTAAACCAGGCAATGGTTTAAAAATTGCCCATTTTAATAGAGCTGATGCCAGGCTGATAGAAGAGAATGTTGGTACGCTTAATGTTGAAACTTTCAGGGACACCGCGTTCCTTTTTTGCAACCCGGGCAGAGTATTGTATAAACTTTCATCAAAACACGATAGCCTGCAGGTTTGTGAAATGCAGCAGCTGGATTATTTTATTAATACCATAAGTGTACAAAAAAACGGCTACCTGGTGAATACAGTGAGGCGAAGCATTGAAACACCCGGTAACAGGGTGTTAAACGGATACGATATTACCAGTTTATCAATAGATAAAACCGGACACCGATGGTACGGAACCCTTGGAAAAGGCCTTATGACCAATCTGGAAAGCGAAAACCCATTAAAAGATCGCTGTGCTATCCCGCTGTTGAATAACGACCTTATCGAATGCCTTTTAAAATACGACAACGAATTGCTGATTGGTACGCAGGACGGAAAACTTATCAGCTACGATCCAAATACCACTGTCAGTAAACTGTTATTGGAGTTACCGGCCAAAAGCAACGGCATCAGTTATCTTAAAGCACTTGATAAAAACGATATCCTGGTGGGCTCGCCCACCAAAACATTTATTTATAACATCAAATTAAACCGGGTCGAACACACTTTTCTGTATATGTCTGTTAAACAGGCGGACACAATTGGCAACGCCATTATTCTGGCAACTTCGCCGGGGTTAATTGCACAACCGCTTGATAGTTCGGTGAATTATGTTGCCTGGAAAAAATCTTTCATGCAGCACTTCAAGGGCTTCAGTGACATTAATGGCGAACGATTTAGTTTTTTAGGTATTGAACAGCGTGCAAAAGCCGTGTGTTGCTTACAAAAAACAAAAACTATCTGGGCATCATTAAAAAACGGGTTATATAGTATAAATAACACCGGGTTCCTGCCTTTTTTTTACAATGGGATGCCGGTTTATTCTTCTTGCCTTACCACTTATGGGGATAAAGTTGTTGTGGGGACGTTTAATAACGGCATACTGATCATCGACGGTGATGATATTAAGCATTTAACAACCGCCGATGGCCTGCTCTCCAATAATATTCTTCAAATCAAAATTTCAAACGAAAACTTATGGGTCTATGATAACGGGCTGGTACAAGTGTTTAACATCAAAACCTTAAAGATCGCCGACAATTATCAATTGCCCGACTTAAGTGCCGGTATTGTTACCGATTCGGAAGATATTGACGGGCACCCGTACCTGGCTAACGCGGGTGGACTTTTCAAAATCTCGCCAACCAAATTTATCGACCGTTATGGCACATACCTTAACGCCATCACAGTTAATGGTAAGGACACCGGCACTATAAATCATCTTACGTTAAACTACGGCCAAAATGACATTCAAATAAACGTAGGGGTACCCTCGCTCCTCGATGGAAAAGACATTGTTATTAAATATCGTTTAGGCAATAATGCAGCTGCCAAGTGGACCTACGGCAAAGCAGGGGAAAGAAATTTCAGATTTGAATCGCTCATGCCGGGTAACTACCATTTTGAAGCAATGGCAGGCAGACCGCAGACCGGCATAGCTGGTAGCCCGATGGAAATAAATTTTATCATTACATCGCCCTGGTGGAAACGATGGTGGGCGATCAGTGTAATGGGGCTGACAGGCGCGTTGGTAATAATGGGAATAGCCCGGCTTTATTATCTTAACCTTTTAGCAAACGAAAAAGCGGAATTCGAAAAAAAATTAGCAGTTGAAAAAGAGCGGCAACGCATCAGCAGCGACATGCACGATGATTTTGGCGCGAGCTTATCCGCAATGAAATTGTACACCAGCAGCATTTGGCAATCAGGCGATGACAATAACAATTATCACGAAATGTATGACATGATGGACGACCTGTCGCACAAAGTGAGGGAGATCATATGGCGATTGGACAACAAAAGCGATACCCTTGAAAGTTTGATCTACTTTATTGAAAGAACATCCTACACCTTATTTAAACACGCCGGGCCCGCTATAAAAATAAGTTTACCCGATGCTATTCCCGAAGTCGCGATCAGCAGCGATAAACGCCAGGATATTTTTTTAGCGGTGAGAGAGGCTTTACACAATATTATTAAACATTCAGGAGCATCTAACGCATCGTTGCAATTTGAGATATCCCGGGCACACCTGCAGATAACCGTGACGGACAATGGCCGGGGCATACAGAGCCTATCCGCAGGTCATCAACCTGGCTATGGCTTAAGAAACATAAAGGAAAGGATTAGCAACCTGGGCGGTCAAATTCGCGTGGAAATAAATAACGGGACTATTTTGAAATTAAAAATTCCGCTGGACAAGGAAAATTAATATTGGTAGTGCTCTTTGAAACTGGAATGTTGACAATTTATGATGCGACACAATTTGTGTCAGAAAGGGTGTGGAATACACCCGGTGTTTGTGGAGCGGGTGGTGAAATAAAGTAATATAGCTGTTGGGGCCGTAAATAAAGTCTGGTTGACAGCCGTCAATAAAAAATTTGGCCAATAATTTTTTTATTCCATTTGTATAGGTACTTTAGGGAATCCTTTAACCTGTAATACAATTATAAATGGAAGACGTTACACCTATACCGGCCCAGCAAACATTATTTTGTGATGCCTGTTCAGCCAATACAACAACCGATGATGCTTTTTGCACCACTTGCGGATATCCCCTGCAAGGTACAGAGCAGGAACAGCGGCATTTTCTTTCGGTTAGAGAAGCAAAAGTAATCGACCTTGACGACGCGAATAAAAAGATCCGACGCGCCAGTGTCGCATTATATATAATAGCCGGAACTACGGTGGTCTTCGGTTTTGCCACGTATGCCATAAGCAAGGACCCGGATACAAAAAACAGTGTGCTAATAACAAACCTCATATTGGGGGCTATTTACGCGGGGCTCGGCTTTTGGTGCAATAAAAAACCTTTGGCAGCTATTATTTCCGGTTCGGCATTGTATGGACTCATTCTTATCCTTAACGCTATCGTTAACCCTTTAACCATAGTAAGCGGACTTATTTTCAAGATAGTGATAATCGGATTTTTTGTCAGGGGGATTAAATCTGCCATCGAAGCCGAAAAACTCAAAAAAGAGTTAAATGCATGATGAAGTGGCTTCCGAAGCCGATCCGGTTGAAGTTGTTGTGCCATGTTGTATAAATTGTAACCAACCTTTAGCCACTGCCGGTAATTTTTGCAGGCATTGCGGCCACGCCCAAATTGTAAGCGATCCGGGCGCAACGGCTGCGAAGTGGAATATCATCAGGCAGATCATCCTATTTTTTCTCATCGATGCGGTTATTTGCGCTTTGGCTTCATTTGTTGATGTTTTCAAAACACTCTCCTGGTCAGTCACTGTAAGTATATCGCTCGCTGCTGTGGCGGTTACTTTTTTTGTTCTCCATTGGTCAGCGTATAAATCTCTTTTAATATGGCACAATTTCTCGCTTTCCAGGCTATTGGGTTACTGCGCTTTAGCTGTCCTGGGTTCGATTGTTGTGAGCTTTTCGGCCGATTGGTTAAATGAAACCCTTTTTTCGCGGCATTTCTCCTATTACGGTTTTTACGCACCTTACAAACACGGCAAGGAGTTAGTGATTTTTTTTGTTGCAGTAATGCCTGCCTTGTTCGAGGAGTTAGGGTACCGTGGCTTTCTTTTGGGCAATTTGTTGGCGGTTACCGAAAAAAAACAGGCCATATTTATCTCTGCTTTCTTGTTTGCGATCATGCACATGTCTTTTGTTTCTCTTTTTTGGTTAATTCCGTTTGCTTTATGGCAAGGATACATCCGTGTAAAGCAAAACACCATCTGGTATGGTGTTTGTATCCATTTTTGTTTTAATTTAACCGTATGTGTAACCGAGATATGGAGTGCTGGTTACCATCGTTAGGGCAACAACGGCGCGGCACAGTTAAAACCCGGTTCGGGACAATTTAAGGTGACAAATAATTAAGCAGAAAGATCTCGTTATTTCCGGGAACCAATATTCCAAAAACAATCACAAATGGAAGATACTGCCTCACCCACTCAAAATGCTGCTGCAAAGTGCCCGGTGTGTCGCACAGAAGTGGATGCAGCAAATGTTTTTTGCAATAATTGTGGGTACCCCCGAAAAGGCACGGAGCATGAGCAGCGGATGTTCCTGCTGAATAGGAACACGAAAAAAAACAAATTAGAAAGAGCAAATAAAAAATTATGGCAGGCAACCAATACCTTATTTATTATTGGCGCCCTAATTGGGATAATTGCGTTAGGCAATTGCTTTTTAAGTTTTACTTCCCTTCACGGAGACTATGGACAGATGATAAGCCAACTTCCCGTATCTTTCATTTTTGTAGGGCTTGGATTTTGGTGTAAGAAACATCCGTGGCCTGCTATCCTATGTGGTTTTTCGTTCTATATACTTTTGGAGATACTTTATGTGGCACTAAGTCCACACGCAATTTTCAATGGAATTGTTATTAAGTTATTTGTTATAGGATTCCTGATTAACGGTTTAGTGGCCGCTTTGGAAACTGAAAAGCTGAAAAAGGAAATGAACCTGTGATAAATATTACTATGGAAACCACACAATAATCATAAAACGTTTTATAACCTCCGTCCGCAGCTAATCGGTGAAATCACCCTAACAAATCGGTGAAATCCAGCTAAAAAAATGCTACTTTTGCGGTTCAATGGAGCACATTCGTAATTTTTGTATCATAGCACATATCGACCACGGTAAAAGTACACTTGCCGACAGGTTGCTTGAATATACCAACACCATTACCCAGCGCGAATCGCAGGCACAATTGCTTGACGATATGGACCTGGAGCGTGAGCGCGGCATCACCATAAAGAGCCACGCCATACAAATGGATTACGAGCTCGACGGTCAGAAATATATACTGAACCTGATAGACACACCTGGACACGTGGATTTCTCTTACGAAGTTTCGCGCTCCATAGCTGCCTGCGAAGGCGCTTTGCTTATAGTTGATGCCGCACAGGGCATACAGGCGCAAACGATATCAAATCTTTATCTTGCGTTGGAGAACGACCTGGAGATTATACCTGTGCTTAATAAAATGGACTTGCCCGGCGCCATGCCCGAAGAGGTTAAAGACCAGATAGTTGAACTGATAGGCTGCAAACGCGAAGAGATATTAGCCGCGTCCGGTAAAACAGGCATGGGCGTTCATGATATACTGAAAGCCATTGTTGAACGGGTGCCCCATCCTGTGGGTGACCCTGCCGCACCCTTGCAGGCATTGATATTCGACTCGGTATTTAACTCCTTCCGTGGTATTGTGGCTTACTTTAAAGTGGTGAACGGCGAGATCCGTAAGGGTGATAAAGTAAAGTTTTTTGCTACCGAAAAGCAGTATGCTGCCGATGAGGTAGGCACGTTAAAATTAAAACAATCGCCCCGGGATGTGATAAAAACCGGGGATGTGGGTTATATCATTTCGGGCATAAAAGAAGCGCGCGAGGTAAAAGTTGGGGATACCATCACCCATGTTGAGCGCCCCTGCGCCGAAGGCATACAGGGATTTGAGGAAGTGAAACCAATGGTATTTGCCGGGATTTACCCGGTTGATACGGAGGATTACGAAGAACTGCGTGAATCGATGGCAAAGCTGCAGCTAAACGATGCTTCACTGGTTTTTGAACCTGAATCATCGGCGGCTTTGGGATTTGGTTTCCGTTGCGGGTTCCTGGGTATGCTGCACATGGAAATTATCCAGGAGCGGCTTGAACGCGAGTTCGATATGACGGTAATCACCACTGTTCCCAACGTATCTTACATCGCTTTCACTACCAAGGGAGAGCCGATAACGGTAAATAATCCATCCGACCTGCCCGACCCAAGCAAAATTGATTATGTGGAGGAGCCCTATATAAAGGCTACCATCATCACCAAATCTGAATTTGTAGGCCCGGTAATGTCGCTTTGTATTCAGAAGCGCGGCTTTATTAAAAACCAGTCGTACTTAACGTCCGATCGGGTTGAACTGATTTTTGAATTGCCGATGGGCGAGATCGTTTTTGATTTTTACGATAAGCTGAAAACCATTTCGAAAGGCTATGCGTCATTTGATTACCACCAGATCGGTTACCGGCGGTCGGACCTGGTGCGGCTGGATATTCGCTTAAATGCCGAGCCGGTTGATGCTTTGTCATCCTTAATATTCAGAGGAAATTCTTACGATTTTGGTAAAAAGATTTGCGAAAAACTAAAAGAATTACTGCCCCGCCAGCAGTTTGAAATTGTTATACAGGCATCTATCGGTGCAAAGATCATTGCCCGCGAAACGGTAAAAGCCTTACGAAAGGATGTTACCGCCAAATGTTATGGCGGGGATATTTCGCGTAAGCGTAAACTGCTTGAAAAGCAGAAAAAAGGTAAAAAACGCATGAGGCAGGTAGGGAATGTGGAGATACCACAAAGCGCGTTTATGGCGGTTTTGAAGTTGGATTAACCCCCCGGCCCCCTGAAGTGGGAGGTATGGCGGCTTAAGATATTTATATAAATTAGATCAAAATTCCCCCTTTAGGGGGTTAGGGGGTTATGAATTTACTCGACGGAAAATACGTATCGGAAAAACTTAAGGTTGAAATAGCGCAGGAAGCTGCTGTTATTCTCGAAAGAACTGGCCGAAAGCCACATTTGGTTGCCGTATTAGTCGGTCATGATGGCGGCAGCGAGACCTACGTAGCCAGCAAGATGAAGAATTGTGAGGTGGTTGGTTTTAAGTCGTCGCTGGTGCGCTATGAAAGTGATGTTAGCGAAGAAGAACTCCTTAATAAAGTAGCCGAACTTAACGCCGATGCTGACATCGACGGTATCATCGTGCAACTCCCCCTGCCCAAACACATCGACCCTGAAAAAGTTACCGAAAAAATTGATTACCGTAAAGATGTTGACGGCTTCCATCCTATCAACCTCGGTCGTATGCAGCGAAATCTGCCTTCGTTTATTCCTGCTACCCCCTACGGCATCACTTTGATGCTGAAGGAATACAATATCGAGACCTCGGGCAAACATTGCATTGTGGTTGGCCGCAGTAATATTGTGGGCTCGCCCATGAGCATTTTAATGGCCCGCAACACTTACCCGGGCAATTGTACCGTTACCATTTGCCATAGCCGTACCCCCGATATTAAAGCCATGACTTTACAGGCCGATATACTGATCGTAGCTATCGGCAAAAAGAATTTTATTACTGCTGATATGGTGAAAGAAGGCGCAGTTATAGTAGATGTGGGCATGAACCGCGAAACATCAACCGTAACCAAGTCCGGCTATAAATTGTATGGCGATGTCGATTTTGAAAATGTAGCCCCCAAAGCTTCCTACATTACCCCGGTACCCGGCGGCGTTGGTTTAATGACCATTATCGGCCTGTTAAAAAACACCCTGGCTTCGGCAAATAAGGAAGTTTATAGTTGATGCGGTTTTCGGATCGATATGCAACAATAGTCGCTAAACTTAAGCCGGACTACGGACGCGGTGCCCGATTCAAACTGTCGCATATACACCAGGCGTTCCAATGGAACACTAAAAGCTGCCTTTATTCCGTGCTACCAACCAGACGTCCTTACAGGACGATGAGTGAAGTTTTCATCCTGTAAGGATGTTTGGTTGGTAGAAACATATACAAAATCGATTTAACGTTCCATCGGAACGTTTGGTGACCGAACGGCATTAGATTACCTCTTAGGAGTCTTTCGGAAAATAAGATAAGAATTGTAGTTTTATCTGAAATAATAAGCGCATGCCTTTTTTATCCCGCGTATCGCTGCCGCCGCCTGACGATGGCAGTTACCTTCAAAACATACCCAGCCTTAACAAGGGCCTCAGGCTTACGCTGAAGGACAATGTAACTTTTTTTGTCGGTGAAAATGGATCGGGAAAATCAACCTTGCTGGAAGGTATTGCGGAACAATGCGGATTCAACCTGCGGGGAGGTAACCGGAACCATAACATGAATACCGGGCACCGCTTTGAAGGCTATGAATCGGCGCTGGCGCCCTATTTACAGCTGGGGTGGACGCCGAAAAGGATTAACGAAGGCTTTTTTATGCGTGCGGAAAGCTTTTTTAATTTCGCCTCTTATATCGACGAATTGGCGGTAGATAGTCCCCGCATTTTCCAGGCTTACGGCGGCCGGTCGCTGCATGAGCAATCGCACGGAGAATCATTTCTTTCCTTATTCAGCAACCAGTTTGAGTCGGGTATTTATATCCTCGATGAGCCTGAAGCTGCGCTGTCGCCCGCCCGGATACTGGCGTTTATGACGGTGATCAACGAGCTTGAGCGAAGTGGCCGTGCCCAATTCCTGATAGCCACCCATTCGCCGATGCTGATCTGCTATCCGGGCGCAACCATTTACCAGTTTGATGAAGGGGGCGTACGCGAAACAACCTATGAAGAAACAGAGCATTTTTATCTCACTAAATCGTTCCTCGATAACCCTAAGTCATTCCTTCGCCATTTGATGGGTGAGTGAATTCAAGGAGAGCATTCAAAAGCCTATAAAGAGTTTGAAAACGGAGTAGTTCCGTGTGCGATTATCGCTAAAGCTTAAGTTAATATCCACTTTTTAAATTCCTCAACGGTATAAAATATCCAGTCGGGGTTTAGTAATTCCAGGTCTTTTCCGTTGGTGGTAGTGGCCCATGCGGCGGCGGCGATAGAAATACCTATTTCCTTACAATATTTTATATCGCTTGGAGCGTCGCCCACGTAAATAGCGTCTTTTGTGCTTAAGTCAAGGCGCTTCAGCACATTGCGGATACCGTTGACTTTATTTGGTCCTTCGGGCGATCCTGTTTCCATTACCCGGAAATATTCCTCCAGTTCAAATTGCTTTAACGACAATCGGGTGCTGTGCAGTCCCTTACCTGTTACCATCGCCAGCAGCACACCGGCGGATTGCAGCGATTTTAAAAGATCTTTTATACCGGGAAATGTGGATGGGCAGGTAAAATGTAAATCTTCGTAATGTTTCAGGTAGGCCGCTACACCGGCTTCTTCATGATCGGGTATCAGCCGACGAATGGTGCCTTCTTCCGAGGGACCGAACGTCGCTATAATTTCTGCGTCGCTTATTTTATTATCCAGGTAAGGTTCAACACTCTTTTTAAATGCCGCTATACACAAGGGAAGCGTATCGGCAATGGTACCGTCAAGGTCAAAAATAACCGCTTTAAATTCCATATAATTCTGTTACTGTCTGTTTTAAATATTTTCGACGGGGCGCGACAATATACCCAAACTCATGCCTGTTTCTTTTTCTCTTTCGCTCTTTGCAAGTTCTCAGCAAGCCTGAACTGCACTATTTTCGCAATAAGGTCCAACGGCAGGGGCTCGTCAAACGGGAATTGAACAGTTCCTTTTGACACTTTATAACCAGAAAGCTGCACCCTAAAATCTTCTATGCCCGAACCATGGGGATAAAAACCGATATGATTGGTATGGGCCGCAAAGAAAACCAGCGTACCATGCAGCTTAAAGGCCGGCATGCTGTAGCTGATCACCTCTTCTGCCTGTGGCGCAGCGTTCTTCACCGTAGCCCGCAACTGCTGTAATTTGGATTGAATTTTTTCGGGAAAGGTAGCGATGTACTCATCGACATTTGAAGGCTTTTTCATATTTGACGGGTTTACATTATCCCTGCGGATAATAATTTCTGCAAAGCATTTTTCATATTTTTGAATGTTAAAAATAATGAAATGTATCTTTAGTTAACATACTCCTTTGCAGCCAATAAAAAATAACAGATCAGATCGATCATGAAAACCGAACTCATTTCCCAATACAAAGCGGCGCTGAATATGCTAACCAATGTAATCAAAAAGTGTCCTGACGCGCTTTGGCAAGACGCCGGCTATAAAAGTGCTTATTGCCGTATGGTTTATCACACGCTATATTACACCGCATTGTACTTATCCGAAAGCCCGGAGAAATTTATTACATGGCCGAAACATATTGCCGGTTACAACAACCTGGGGAGGGTGAATAAAATCGACGAAGGAGTTGACGGGAACAATTATTCGAAGGACGATCTTTTAACTTACGCCGGAACTATAGCTGCATCACTCGATGATTCCATAGTTGAAACAGAACTCTTCAAAAAAAAGCGGATTTTTCTGGCTGGGCATGAATAAATTTGAACTGCACCTGTATAATACCAGGCATATACAGCACCACACCGGCCAGTTAATAGAGCGCCTTCATCAAAATGGTATAAAAGGCATAAAATGGGAAGGTAAAGGTTGACGTTCTGTGTAATCAAAATTTCGCTGAATGATCTTTGGGCATCTGCACAAAATATATTCTAAAATAACCGCAAATTTTACCGGAAACTTTACCTTGCAGTATTAAATAATTCCATGGAATACGTTTTAGGCATTGATATTGGCACGGGCAGCGTAAAAGCAGTCGCCGTTGACTTTAAGGGCAATTCGTTTGCAGATTGCCAGCTACATTATCCCTTCAATTCACCAAAGCCGGGTTACCATGAGCAGGATCCTGAACAGATATGGAAAGCTTTCAAGGAAAATATAAAAGACATCATTAACAAAATCGGTGCGCAGCCATCGGCTATCGGCTTAAGCAGCGCGCTGCACAGTTTAATTGCTGTGGATAAAAATTGCAACCCGCTTGCGCCCATGATGACCTGGGCCGATAACCGGAGTTTTGAGATCGCAAAAAAAATTAAGGGCTTCCGCCGGGGGTATGGCCATTTATAAAGCTACCGGCACACCCCTGCATGCCATGTCGCCCTTGTGCAAGATCATCTGGATAAAAGAAAATAACCCGGAATTATTCAGCAAAGCCTTTAAATTCATTTCGATAAAGGAATATATATGGTATAAAATGTTCCGGGAATTCAAAGTAGATCACTCTATCGCGTCAGGCATGGGGATGTTTGATATTGTAAACCTTAAGTGGCATACAGCATCGTTAACCCTGGCAGGGATTACCGAAAAACTACTTTCGGAACCGGTCCTCACTGATCACACCCAAAAATATGATCCGGCGCGTGCCGCGTCCGCAGGCGAGTTTATTAAAGCAGGCACTCCCCTAACCATTGCTGCCAGCGATGGTTGTTTGGCAAACCTGGGCAGCATGGCCGATAAACCGGGCATTGCAGCCATCACCATCGGCACCAGCGGCGCTGTAAGGGTAGCAAGCGGTAAACCGTTGCCGAATGAAACGGCGATGATCTTTAGCTATATCCTGGATAAAGAAACTTACATCTGTGGCGGCCCCATTAATAACGGGGGCATTGCCATGCAATGGTGGCTCAAAAACTTTATCGGCGGGGACCTTACCGAAAGCGATTACGACGAGGTTTTTAAACAAGTTGCTGATATACCTGCCGGCGCCGACGGCCTGATTTTT
>Ga0206878_10168_pt1 | contig 28184 bp, 36 predicted proteins | sample Alteio_BWOrgCont_8_FD_152621 | JGI IMG/M metagenome (GOLD analysis project Ga0206878, IMG submission 152621) | Enriched cells from forest soil in Barre Woods Harvard Forest LTER site, Petersham, Massachusetts, United States -... | ecosystem: Environmental > Terrestrial > Soil > Temperate forest >... | reverse complement strand
GCGAAGCAGGATGGGCCTTCCTCGATATGGTAGGGCAGGAACACCGCAAAGACGTCAAGGCGCTGCTCGATAAAGTCAGCAGCGGCCAGATGCCGGAGAAACAGCCGCTTGAAATCACGCTTGCAACCGACGGAACGATCCCGGCATCGCTCTACATCAGCCGTCTTGCTGGCGGGGAGCCTCACCTGATTGTCCAGCTTATTGATACCAGTGAACAGAAAAATCTTGAGCAGCGTTTTGCCCATTCGCAGAAAATGCAGGCAGTAGGCCAGCTGGCAGGCGGTGTTGCGCACGATTTCAATAATCTGCTGACCGCCATGATTGGCTTTTGCGACCTGCTGCTCATGCGCCATCCGGCTGGCGATCAATCGTTTGCCGACATCATGCAGGTTAAACAAAATGCCAACCGTGCTGCCAATCTTGTACGCCAGCTCCTTGCATTTTCCAGACGCCAGACATTGCAGCCCAAGATGCTTGACATCACCGACGTGCTGGCCGAGCTCTCTAACCTGGTGCGCCGCCTGATTGGTGAGAATATCGAGCTTAAAATGATTCATGGCCATGATCTGGGCATGGTCAAAGCCGATCAGGGTCAGCTGGAACAGGTGTTCATCAACCTCGCCGTCAACGCCCGTGATGCCATGGCTAGCGGCGGCAAACTCACCATTCAAACCAGCCATGTAACCATTGACGAGGCAAATCCGATTGGACGCGATCTCATCCCGCCAGTGGAAGATGAAGCCATTGTGCCCGGGGATTACGTGCTGGTGCAGATGATCGATACCGGCACTGGTATTCCGCGCGATCTGCTGCAGAAAATCTTTGAGCCCTTTTTCTCGACTAAGGAAGTCGGCTCCGGCACAGGTCTGGGCCTTGCGACCGTTTACGGCATCGTCAAACAGACGGGCGGCTATGTGTATGTCACGAGTAAGGAAGGCAGCAACCTTGAGGAATACAAATAGCGCCTGTCTGCCGACTTCTATCGCTTCTACGGATTCCATAGCCCCTCTGATAAGACACTAGTGTGTGCTATCATACTGCAGCCATGCATGATGGAAAGGATTTTATATCGCCATCTGGGTGATCTGCTGATAGGCGCTGATCATTTTACTGCTGAGCGTAGTCACGGTGTTAAGCGCCAGCTCGGCACTGTTGATGGCGGTCGCAAGTTCGGTGATGTCGGCTTTGCCCAGGAGTGCCAGCGAACTTATTTTCTCGGCGCTGTGCCCTGCATCGACGGCATTGCTCAGCGAATGATTGACCAGCTCCATAAAGGACGGCTCGCTCGACATGGTTTGCGAACTGGCAGGGGTGGCAGGATTTTGCTGCATGATGCCTGCAATCGCATTATAGGCTCCGGCGGCGGCTTTTACATCCATTTAGCTGATCCTTTTCATCAATGTAACAAATCCAGCGTCTGTGCGATCATGTTGCGCGAGACATCGATCACGTTGACGTTGGCTTCGTAGGCGCGCTGCGCCTCGTGCATATCCACCATCTCGACCACGGAGTCGACGTTGGGATACAGCACGTATCCCTGAGCATCCGCTGCCGGATGGCCGGGCTCGAATTTCTTGTTAAACGGACTTTTGTCGACCCCGTAACTCGCAACGGCTACCTTTTCGATGCCCATCTGGCGGTCGAGTTCATTTTTGAAGGTAATGGTCTTGCGTTGATAGGGCGTGCCGCCGGGAGTCTGCGCGGTAGAATCGACATTGGCGACATTCTCGGCAATGACGCGCAAACGATCGCCTTCGGCGTGCAGGCCGGATCCGGCGATATAATAGGCGTCAACAAGTCCTGTCATAGGTTTCTAGAGTCCTTAGGTTATGGCGGGCAGGCCGAGGGCTTCACGGTAGAGATTGTTTATCTTTTTAAACAATCCCGTCGACATCTGGTAATGCGTAGCGTTGTCGGCCACTTTCATCATCTGTTCCTCGACCACCACCGTGCCGCCGGTGGGATTGCGTTCAAACGGATCGCGTTCCACTTCGCTTTTGAAGCGCGCGGTGAGCGGATGGCTGCCGTTCAAATGTTTGTCGGAAGTGACGGTAAGGCCAAGTTGCGTATTTTGCAGGGAAAGCACGTTCTTAAAATCGAGCGGCTTGAGATCCAGCGCTTTGTATCCGGGAATGTCGATGCTCGCGATATTCTGGGCGAGCACTTTCTGGCGCTCTGCGCTGTAAGACATTTCTGCCTTGAGCATATCCATGAGACCTAACGCCTGAGCACTCATAAGGACTCCCTGATTTCGCTGCATTTTATTCTTTTATGCGTCCTTGCGCCAGCCGAATAATTCTCTTGTAGCCCATTTCATGCCGGTAGTATAGTTTCTGCCACACAGGGAAACCGCATGCTATATCTTACGCGTAAGCTTGGCGAATCAGTCATAATTAACAATACGATAGAGTTGACTGTGGTCGAGATAAAAGGCCGCACTGTCAAGATCGGGTTTAATTTTCCGCCGGAAGCCACCATTCTGCGCAAGGAATTGCATGACAAAATTTTAGAGCAGAACCTCGCCGCGTCGCAGTCGATGGAGGATGCCGCCGCGCTCAATGATTTTGACGACGCCAACATCGATCCGGAGCCCAAAGATGGCTGAAGAAAAACAAAAACCATCACTCGCAGTGGCGCTTAAATACGACAAGGGCAAAGACCCGGCGCCGCGTGTGGTGGCCAAAGGCAAAGGAACCATTGCCGAACAGATTGTAAAAGTAGCTGAAGAACACGGCATACATGTGCAGGAAGATGCCGCACTCGTGGAAATTCTTGAAAAACTCGATATCGACACCATTATCCCGCTCGAGGCGTACGCGGCAGTGGCGGAGATTCTCAATTACGTTTATAAAGCCAATGCTCAGGCGAAACAGACACGCAGGACGTAAGGATGAACGCACCCTCTCCCGAATCGTTGCAGCAACAGGCTCTTCAGCTTATTGAGGAATGCCGCGCGCGCCTCAATGAAACCATGCCTGATTTCACCCCGGTGGATCAATGCGTGCGCGTATATTGCGAAGCTATTGCCAGCCTGCCGAAAGAAGAAGGACGCAAGCATGTCAAAGATCTCGAAGTGCTGATGGACGCGGTCAATCTGCTCAAAACCGAATTGGTGGCGGCACGCGAGACCACCCAAAGCAATCTTGAAGAATTGGGCCGGCATAAGCAGGCGAGAAGTGCCTATCAGAAATCTGATGCCATCGGCGGCAAGAAACCCAAGAGTGATTCATGACGACGTCACCTGAATGGATGGTCTATGCACAGACGCTTTTTGCGCTGCTTTTTGTTATCGGTCTGATTTTCCTCACCGCCGCGCTTGCCAAAAGAATGGGGCTCGATAAGCGGTTCGCCGGCCACGCAAGCGGCACTCGACGCCTGCGGCTGGTGGAAACACTCTATCTGGATACCAAGCACCGTCTGGTGATTGTAGATGCCGATGGCAAAGAACATCTTTTGCTGCTTGGGATCAACGGTAACGTGCTGGTGGGCGCGCTCGATGCAAAGGATTCCGATGCAGCGTAAAAATCCCTATACCGCTCGTCTGGCTGTGAGTGTTGGGCTGTGTCTGCTTATTGCGCTTGCCACATTCCTGCTGCCGATTGATGCGCTGGCGCAGAAATTCACTGTCGATCTTGGCGGCACGCCCGATGCTTCTTCGTCCGATGCGGGCAGTGGCGGTTCGGTAACGTCGCGCATCATCCAGCTTGCGCTGCTTGTCACCGTCATTCCGCTGGCCCCGTCCATCCTGATGATGATGACATCGTTTACCCGCATCATCATTGTGCTGTCTTTGTTGCGCACGGCACTGGGTCTGCAGCAGTCTCCACCCAACCAGGTGCTTATCAGTCTTGCGCTGTTTCTTACCTTCTTTATCATGGCGCCGGTGTTTGAGGCATCGTATCACGACGGCATCGCCCCATTGATTGAAGAAAAAATCTCCGAACGCGAGGCCATCGAAAAAACCGCCGCGCCTTTTCATACTTTCATGCTCAAGAATGTACGCCCGAAAGATCTGCGCCTGTTTATCGACATGTCGCCCGGGCTTACGATTGACAAACCTTCCGACACGCCTTTTCGCGTACTTATTCCCGCATTCATGATCAGCGAATTAAAACGCGCGTTTGAAATCGGCTTCCTCGTCTATATCCCGTTTGTCATCATGGATATGCTCATTGCCTCCGTGCTCATGTCGATGGGTATGATGATGTTGCCACCCGTACTCATCTCTCTGCCCTTCAAGCTCATCTTCTTCGTACTGGTCGATGGCTGGTATACCTTGAGCGGAAGTCTGGTACGCAGTTTTAGCATACCATGATCCTGATCCGCCTCTTTCTGCTTGGATTCCTGCTTTTTACCGCTGCGGTATTTGCGCTGGGTGCGCTGGCCTGGCTTAAGATACGGCTGCATCTGAACAACCCTTTGCCGCCCTCTGGCGGGTCTTCCGGGCACAGCGAGGGCGGTAAGGTCATTGAAGGCGAGTATAAAGTGCTCAATGATACTTTTAAAAATAAATAGAGCATAAATACGCCGCCCTTTTATATTGCACCGCAGCATAAGTGCCTGTTTAGAGCGAGAAAAGATTTGCCTTGGGCAAAGGGCGCTTGTTATAAGTATCGCTCTTTTAACTGAGGGTCCCCATGGCCAAGGCGCAAGCGGCAAAACCTGTTGCAAATAAAAGCCACGCGAACAACAACGTCGTGTCGGCGAAGAACCAGCATGCTGAACTACTGGCACTCTATCGCGAAATGCTCCTCATTCGCCGCTTTGAGGAAAAAGCCGGGCAGCTTTACGGCATGGGACTCATCGGCGGTTTTTGTCACCTATATATAGGACAGGAAGCGGTCGTCATCGGCATGGCGCATGCTGTTACCCAGAACGATGCCGTCATCACCAGCTACCGCGATCATGGCCACATGCTCGCCTGCGGCATGGACCCCAAAGGAATCATGGCGGAACTTACCGGCCGCATCGATGGCTTTTCCAAAGGCAAGGGCGGCTCGATGCACATGTTCTCCGTAGACAAGAATTTCTATGGCGGCCACGGCATCGTAGGTGCGCAGGTGCCCATCGGCACCGGTATCGCCTTTGCGCATAAATACCGCGGCAATAAAAACGTCTCGCTTACCTATTTCGGTGACGGCTCGGCCAATCAGGGCCAGGTGTATGAGGCCTTCAACATGGCGGAGCTCTGGCGCCTCCCTGTTGTCTATATTATAGAGAACAACGAATACGCCATGGGCACTTCGGTCAAACGCAGCTCAGCGACCACCGAACTTTACCGCCGCGGCGAAGCCTTCGGCATTCCTGGCAAGCAGGTGGACGGCATGGATGTACTGGCCGTTATGCAAGCGGGCAGGGAAGCCGTCGCCCATTGCCGCGCAGGCAAGGGACCGTTCCTGCTGGAGATGAAAACTTACCGCTATCGCGGCCATTCCATGTCAGACCCTGCCAAATACCGCAGCAAGGAAGAAGTTGAGATGTATAAAGAGCAGCGCGATCCGATAGAGCGCCTCAAAGGCAAAATGCTGCGCGAAAAGATTATCGACGAAGAAAAACTCAAAACCGTTGAGACGGACATCAAGAGCATCATCAATGATGCCGCCGAATTTGCCAAGAATTCTCCTGAGCCGGATGCGTCCGAGCTCTGGACCGATATTGTGGCGGAATAGGAAAGAGTATGGGCAAGCGAATCTTCTTTTCCTTTGCGGCCGTTCTCTGCATGTTGTTTGCTGTCATGGCTTCAGCACTTACCGGCCATGATCCGCTCAAAAGGCAGGATCTTGCCCAGTGGATGACATTGCCGCAAGGCCAGAAGATTGCCGTACTTGAGGCGCTGATGGCCAAACATCGTGGCGCACTCTCGACCAGCAGTGTGGAGTCCTGTATCGAGAAACAGGCAAAGATCCCCGGTTTCGCGGCCTATAGCGTTGCCACCGCTTATTCAACCTGCGCATTTAAACTGAGTAACTGATATGACCGCAACAACCGTACGAGTAGCGCTGCGTGATGCCATGGCCCAAGAGATGCGCCGTGACAAGGACGTTTTCGTCATGGGTGAGGAAGTGGCTGAGTATCAGGGCGCCTATAAAGTCACCGAAGGATTGCTGGCCGAATTCGGCGAGCGTCGCGTAGTGGATACACCCATCACTGAGCATGGCTTCACTGGCCTTAGCGTGGGTGCGGCGATGATGGGACTTAAGCCCATCGTTGAGTTCATGACGTTCAACTTCGCCATGCAGGCGATGGATCATCTCATTAACTCAGCGGCCAAGACACAATATATGTCCGGCGGCCAGATTCGCTGCCCGATTGTATTTCGCGGCCCCAACGGTGCCGCCTCACGCGTCGCTGCGCAGCACTCGCAATGCTATGCCAGCTGGTACGCACATGTGCCCGGACTCAAGGTCATCTCGCCTTATTCCGCTGCCGATGCCAAGGGACTGCTTAAGTCTGCCATCCGCGATCCGGGTCCGGTCATTTTCCTCGAGAATGAAATTCTCTACGGCCAGAGTTTTGACGTGCCCGACGATAAAGATTATCTCGTGCCCATCGGTAAGGCGGCGGTGCTGCGCGAAGGTACCGACGTCACGCTGATTGCTTTTTCCATCACGGTGGGCCTGGCGCTCAAAGCGGCTGAAGAGCTTGCCAAAGACGGCATTCATGCCGAAGTGATCGATCTGCGCACGCTGCGCCCGCTTGATATTGAAACGATTGTTGAATCGGTGAAGAAAACCAGCCGCTGCATCTCGATCGAAGAAGGCTGGCCGGTTGCCGGCATGGGCTCTGAAATTTGTGCCGTGATCATGGAAAACGCCTTTGACTATCTCGATGCGCCGGTGGAGCGCGTCACCGGCAAAGATGTACCGCTGCCCTACGCCGCCAATCTGGAAAAGCTTGCGCTGCCGCAGGTGCAGGATGTGGTGGAGGCAGTAAAAAGAGTCTGCTATCGTGCGGCTGCATAACTAAAGACCGAAGGTGATCTATGCCGATTGAAATTCTGATGCCCGCCCTCTCGCCCACCATGACCGAGGGCAATCTCGCCAAGTGGGTAAAAAAAGAAGGTGACAAGATCAAAGCCGGTCAGGTGATTGCCGAAATCGAGACCGACAAGGCGACGATGGAAGTCGAAGCCGTCGATGAAGGCACCATTGGCAAAATTTTGGTGAAAGAAGGCACGCAGGGCGTGAAGGTCAACGCGGTCATCGCGCTGCTGCTTGAAGACGGCGAAGACAAAAAAGCGCTCGACAGTTACAAACCCAAAGAAGCCGCTGCACCTAAGGCGGAAGAAAAAAAATCCGCTGCGCCCTCAGGCGCGCCTGCCGCTGCACCCGCGCCCGCACCTGCTGCCGCGATGGCTTCAGCGCCCCAATATGCGCCGCCACCCGCTTACAGCGCGCCCTCGCAGCCGCAATCTTCCGGCGGCAAAATATTTGCTTCCCCGCTTGCCAAGCGCGTGGCTGCTGACAAGGGCGTGAATCTCTCGCGTATTCAGGGCAGCGGCCCGCATGGCCGCATCGTGCGTGCCGACGTGGAAAACGCGGGCAGCAGCAGTTTCGGCGGCGGCGGATTTGTTGCACGTAACAAAAATGAATATGTGTCGATTCCCAACAACAATATGCGCAAGGTCATTGCCAAGCGCCTGACGGAATCCAAGCAGTTCGTGCCGCATTTCTATCTTACGGTCAGCATCGAACTCGACAAGCTGCTCGAAGTGCGCAAAGAGCTCAACACCGAAGCCGAAATTCTCGCCGGCAAAGAAGGCAAGCCTGCCTATAAACTTTCGGTCAACGATCTGGTGATCAAGGCCTCGGCCCTTGCGCTCAAGCGCATTCCGGGGGCCAACGCCATGTGGACGGACGAAGCCATTTTGCGCTTCAACAACGTCGATATCTCGGTAGCAGTTGCCACTGACGGCGGCCTGATAACACCGATCATCCGCAACGCCGATCAAAAAAACGTCGTGCAGATTTCCGGCGAGATGAAAGACCTCGCCGCGCGCGCCCGCGCAGGCAAACTCAAGCCCGAAGAATTTCAGGGCGGCGGTTTCTCCATCTCCAATCTCGGCATGTACGGCGTCAAGCATTTCGCAGCTATCATTAACCCGCCGCAGGGCGCCATTCTCGCAGTCGGCGCCGGCGAAGAGCGCGTGGTGGTGAAGAAGGGCGAGATGGTCGTCGCCAATGTCATGGATGCAACCCTCTCGGTCGATCATCGTGTGGTCGACGGCGCACTCGGCGCCGAATATCTGCAGGCGCTCAAGCGTTACATCGAAAGCCCGAGCCTGTTGCTCGTTTAAATAAGGATTGCATAATGACCGACAATAATTTCGATATAGTAATCATCGGTGGCGGGCCGGGTGGGTATGTGACCGCGATCCGTGCGAGCCAACTCGGCATGAAAGTGGCACTGGTGGAGCGCGAGCATCTGGGCGGCATCTGTCTTAACTGGGGCTGCATCCCGACCAAGGCGCTGCTGCGTTCCTCGGAAATCAACCATTTGCTGCACACCGCAGATGAATACGGTTTCAAAGTCGGCAATGTTTCTTTTGATCTCGCCAAAGTCGTCAAGCGCTCGCGCGATGTATCGGCGCAGCTGACCAAAGGCGTCGGCATGCTGATGAAGAAAAACAAAGTCACCGTCATCGATGGTCACGGCAAACTCGCCGGCAAAGGCAAAGTGAAGGTTGAGAAGGATAAGAAGACCGTTGCCGAGCTTACGGCCAAGCACATCATCCTTGCGACCGGCGCCCGCGCACGCACATTACCGGGCCTTGAAGCGGACGGAAAACTCGTCTGGACCTACCGTGAAGCCATGGTGCCCGACGTGATGCCCAAGTCGCTGCTCGTCGTCGGCACGGGTGCTATCGGTATCGAGTTCGCGAGCTTCTTTCTCAATATGGGTGCACAGGTCACAGCCGTTGAAGTCATGGATCGCATTCTGCCGGTGGAAGATGAAGAGATTTCCAAATTCGCGCACAAAGCGTTTGAAAAGCAGGGCATGAAAATCCACACCGCCACCACGGTCAAGGCGCTCAAGAAGGGAAAAAACAACGTCACTGTCACGCTGGAGAGCGGCGGCAAGACGTCCGATGTGACTGTTGATCGCGTCATCCTCGCAGTGGGCATTGTCGGCAATAGCGAAAATCTTGGGCTCGAGGGCACTAAGGTCAAGGTCGAAAAAACCCACATCGTCATCGACAAATGGTGCGCCACCGGCGAGCCGGGCGTCTATGCGATCGGTGATCTCGCAGGGCCCCCCTGGCTTGCGCATAAGGCGTCACACGAAGGCGTCATCTGTGTTGAGAAAATTGCAGGCAGCAAGGACGTTCACCCGCTCGATACGCGCAACATCCCCGGCTGCACCTATTGCCGCCCGCAGGTGGCGAGCGTCGGCCTCACCGAGAAAGCCGCCAAGGAAAAAGGCTACCAGCTCAAGGTGGGGCGCTTCCCGTTCATTGGCAACGGCAAGGCGATTGCGCTCGGTGAACCCGAAGGCTTTATCAAAACCATCTTCGATGCCAAGACCGGCGAACTTTTGGGCGCACACATGATCGGTGCCGAAGTAACCGAAATGATTCAGGGCTACGCCATCGCGCGCACGATGGAGGGCACCGAAGCCGAGCTTATGCATACGGTCTTCCCGCATCCTACGCTCTCGGAAATGATGCATGAATCGGTGCTGGATGCTTTTGGCCGCGTCATTCATATGTAGCTCGCGGGCAAAACGTTTTTCTGCTATAGTTAGACGATGACGCTATCGATCACGCAACAACACTCGCATTCTCGCTCAGGCTTTACGCTTTTTGAGATGACCGTGGTGCTCACGCTGATCGGGCTTGTCATCGCAGGTGGCTTAGTTACCCTTACGGCCTCAGTGCAAAGAAGCCAGTGGGACACCACCATCTCCCGCATGCAAACGATTGACAAGGCGCTACTCAACTTTGTCACCAATCAGCGCCGTCTTCCCTGTCCGGCGTCCTTCACAATTGTTGCAAACACTACGACAGATGGTGTTGAGGCCTATAGTGGCTCGGCCGGTTCGGGGGCTTGTGCCAGCGGTTATGCGGCATCCAATGGTGTGTCGGAAGGTACCATTCCCGTACGCACGCTGGAACTGCCGGATAACTACGAATATGACGGTTGGGGCCGGCGCATGCGCTATTCCGTCGATCCGCATTATACAGCAACCAATTCGTTTCCTACCACTCAGTGTGGTCTGTGCAATACCTCGCCGATCACGATTCAAGACAGTTCTGCTGGAAATACTATCAGTTCAGACGCTGTCTATGCGCTGGTAAGTCATGGTGCCAATGGTCATGGGGCATGGACTCCTAATGCGACGTTATTCATAGGAAGCTCAACAAACACTGATGAATTGTGGAATTGTCGCTGCAGCACGAATGGTACTTTGGAACCATCAGGTTCGTATACACCCAATTATATACAAAAAAGTCCGACACCTAACTCCACCACAGTATCTAACAGTTTTGATGATATTGTGACCTATAAAGAGCCGTGGCAAATGCAGACCTCGACTACGGCACTGCAAAATACGCAGAATTTCATGTATTGGTATGTAGCCGGTGTAGGCAACACTTTGACAAAATCATGTCTTGCAAACCCGACTCAACAGTTACAGTCGCTTGCTTTTGCCACTTTCACGGGAATAGCAACGGACCCTTACTGCAATTTGTGGGTGACGATTAACACTCACACTGTTGGATTCGACAGGAACGGTACGCAATTTGAAAATGTAACCACAGGAATTCTTGCTACTGGATTAGCTATAGATGGCAATGGTAATCTGTGGGAGAGCGTGCAAAGCACCCATCAGGTAAAAGAATTAAACAAAACGGGTACGGTTCTGCTTACTATTGGCACCGGATTGGGAATTGCCAATGGACAATTCGATACACCACTGGGCGTTACGGTTGATCATCTGGGAAATATCTGGGTTGCCGATTCTAAGAATAATCGCGTGCAGGAATTTAACAAAGCGGGCGCATGGATAGCTACCATCCCTGCCGCCTATAATTGTTCGGGCATCGTTCCTCCGGCCTGCACGCAAAGCAGTAGTGCCAATGGGCTTTTTAACACTCCTGCCAACATTGTGGCTGACCAGGCAAACAACATCTTGGTAACCGATGCCGGTAATCGTGTGCAGAAGTTCGACAGCAACGGAAATTATATCATGACCATTCCCAGTTCCGTTTGTTTTACAGGTAATACAGCCTGCTTCACTGCATGGTCAGGGTACACAATGATTCCAGGGGCTATGACGGTCGACAATAACAACCATCTCTGGGTCTCTAATACCAATGCTACCAATCCCACCACTATAGAGTTTGATGGCAATGGGAACTGGATTGCAAATTATGCTTACTCTACCGCTCCCATCGCAGGTCTGGCGGTTAGCAGGTAATTCAAGATGCCTTTAGCATCGTTTTCAATCGTATTTTCATGCGCCCGAACGCTGCGACATTGCCAAGGCGTCTTTTAAGAAAAAGGCCTGTATCACTTTGCTGCGGCGAATTGTCATTGAGCCAGTAAACTAGCGTACTGCCATACACACCCGCAAGCGTTGCGCGCTTGGTGTAATAACTGAAATCGGTGGAAGCATCGCCGGCAAGTTTCCACATCACATCTACGGTATTGGCAAGTGCTCGCACCTGAATGGACGCATGCCAGGGCAGACAGCTCAGTGCAAGTGCACGCCGCACCGCTTCTCTGTGCACAAGCCAGTAAGAAAACCGTGCCAGCACCAAATGTTCGATGCGCTCAGGCATGCGCAATTTTACCAGATCACTCGCAGGATGCGCATGGGCAAGCGTTTCATCGCTTTGCCTAAAGAAATATTCCACACATTGTTGCATTCCGCCGGGAAAGACTTCGGCAAGCGCACCAGCATCGATGCCCGAGCGTTTTGCGGCTTCGCGCAGCGTGTAATCGCCCCAGCCTTCAAAAGGTGCAAGCGCAAGGACATGCTCTAATATCCGTAAACGGACATCCGTCATGGAAGAATACCGTAAGAGAGTGAGGAATCAGTTTACGGCGAGGCTGCGGGCCGATTCAAGGGTTTTCGCTGCTGCGCGCGACTTAACAGTGCGTTCTTTGGGCAAGCGGATGGTCAGCAGCGTGCCTTCCCCCGTCTCGCTTTCAATCTCGATGCGCCCCTGATGTAGCTTGACGATTTCTTTGGAAAGCGCCAGTCCCAGCCCCACGCAATCACGGCTTCTGGCAAAGAAACTATTGTCCTGACTGAATGCCGAGAGGATGTTTTGCAGATGGCTAGCAGGAATGCCGCCGCCGTTATCTTCGACCGTAATGTTAATGCCGCCGTCTTTACGCATTTCACAGCCGATTTCGACAGAACCGCCCAAACGGTTGTACTTGATGGCGTTGGAGATCACGTTGGTGAGCACCTGTAACAGGCGGATGCGATCAACAAATGCCAGCAGCGGCCGCTTGGGAAGCCGATCGCGCAAATGGATTTGTTCACAGAATGCACGATGGGAGTGAAACTCGATTGCCTGGCGGATAACACTGCCAAGATCGGTAGCCGACTCACGCAGTTCCATCCGTCCGGAATCGATGTTGGCGATCTCCAGCAGATCGTTGATCTTTGAGAGCAGAGTGGTGCCGGAATCGGCAATGCTGCCGATATATTCATGGTATTTCTTATGCCCGACATCGCCGTAAACACCGTTTTCTATCATCTGGGCGAATCCCAATATGGCATTAAGCGGAGTGCGCAGTTCATGGCTCATATTTGCCAGAAATTCTGAACGCGATTTGATGGCAAGTTCAGCTTCAAGCTTGGCTTTTTCAAACTTGCCCTGCGTGGTGAGTAATTCGGTGACATCTCGCAGCAGGCAGGTGTAGCGAGGCTGGCTACCGCTTTCAGCGGCATCAACCAGTTGCAGTTCGCACCAGCGCCAATGGCCTGTTTTGTGTTTCACCTGAAAACGTGTGGGGTCAGCGTCACTCGCGGCAGCGAAGAGGTAGTTGGTCACTTTGCGCAGGTGATCAGGGGCAATACGGCTTTTTAAGCCATCGCCTACATCTTCATGTGCGGAAAACCCTGTAACCATTTCCCAGTTTTCGGATAACGAAAGGCAGGCAAGCTTTGCGTCGAACACGCAGAACACATCGCGCCCGAAAGTCGAAACCGCAGCAAGCATGTCGGCTGCCGGGTCGTTGGCGGAAAAATGATGGCTGCGGTAACGCGCGGCAGATGGCCGTGAAGAAGCCCCTGTTTTTCGTGCTTTGCGTGCCGTTGGAAAATCGGCTCTATCGTCACTCATATATTCCTCCAGAATACCCAGTCAATGCAGGTTTAACTCGTCTCCCTCGGGCCTTCCTTCTGGCGGAGAAGGCAATTTTTTCGCTTTTCGCTGTTCTTCTTTAATTCGCGTTTTTTATTATTTAGATAAAATTTTAGCAAAATTTTCGTAAAAATCATTTATCCACACCCACCATATATAGAGTCTAAAGAAATAATAAACATAAATTTGGTGCAGGTAAGGAATCTTTAATCATTTGTGATATTAACGGCGACCACCGTTGCCAAAATACCACAGAATGAAGGGGCGCTACAGTGGATGAAAAACCGATATTTCCCAGCGACAATTCCGGGCAAGTTGGTTATAACTCGGCGTTTCTTCCACAAAGGCCTGAAGGGCATGAGCAAGAAACGCGCGCAAGTTATCATTATCATGGGTAGCCAGTCCGACTGGGATACCATGCAACATGCAAGCAAGCAGCTTGACGATTTTGGCATCAAACACGACAACAAAATCATCTCGGCACATCGCACGCCGCAGCGTCTTTATGATTTTGCCAAGAATGCACGCGCCGAAGGCATCAAAGTGATCATCGCCGGTGCGGGGGGTGCTGCGCATTTGCCGGGCATGACCGCATCGCTTACCACGCTGCCCGTATTGGGTGTGCCGGTAGAAAGCAAGGCATTGCAGGGACTGGATAGTCTTTTATCCATCGCGCAAATGCCGGCCGGCATTCCGGTGGGCACCCTTGCAGTGGGTAAGGCTGGCGCGGTGAATGCTGCATTAATGGCCGCCTCCATTCTTTCGCTTGAGGATAAGAACGTGGCAAAAAAACTTGAGAAATTTCGCAACCTTCAGACCCAATCGGTCAAAAAGAAGCCATGATTGAACCGGGCGCAACCATCGGCATCATTGGCGGCGGGCAGCTGGGCAGGATGACGGCGCTGGCGGCAGCCAATCTGGGCTACAAGACACATATTTTTACGCCGGAGAAAGATGCTCCTGCCTCGCAGGTTGCCACGCATACCACCATTGCCGAATATACCGATGCAGAAGCACTCGAAGCGTTCGCGGCGAAGGTGGATGTCATCACATTCGAATTTGAGAACGTGCCGCATGAAAGTCTCGAGATGATCGAGAAAAAAAGAAAAGTGTGCCCCAGTGCGAGCGTACTTAAAATTTGCCGCAACCGCCTGCGCGAAAAAACATTTATCAACGAATTGGGCATCAGGACAGCGTTTTTTAAGTCCGTCACCTCGCTTAGTGATCTCAAGCTGGCAGCAATGGCCGTGCGCTTCCCGGCAGTGCTCAAAACCGCAGAGCTGGGCTATGACGGCAAAGGCCAGGTGACGCTTAAGACCGGTAGCGACCTGCGTACGATATGGGAGACGATGCAAACCCATGAGGCGATTTTAGAATCCTTTGTTGAATTCAGCCGTGAGATTTCGGTCATCGTTGCACGTGGCGCGCATGGGCAAACCCGCTGCTATCCGGCGGTGCAGAACATCCACAAAAACCACATACTCGATACCACCATCGTGCCCGCACCTATTGATAAAGCGCTCGCCGAAGAAGCAGAGGCTATTGCTGTTAAGATTGCCACCGTGATCAATCTTAAAGGCGTGCTTGCGGTGGAAATGTTTGTCGATGATGAAGGCAGGCTGCTGGTCAATGAACTGGCGCCTCGTCCGCATAATTCCGGCCATTGGACCATAGACGCTTCAGCCACCAGCCAGTTCGAGCAGCTGGTGCGTGCCATTTGCGATCTGCCGCTGGGGGATACGACAAGACGCTGCGATGCAGAGATGAAGAATCTTATCGGCGATGATGTCAAAAACTGGAAGAAATTCCTGACCGATAAAAATGCGCGCCTGCATCTTTACGGCAAAAGTGAAATCCGCGCCGGCCGCAAGATGGGCCATGTGACGTTTCTTAAGTCCGCAAAGTAAGCCCTAAAGCGGAAGCACCTGCGATGATTTTCTGCGCCACTGCCTCGATTTCCTGATCCGTCAATGTACGATCCGTCGCCTGCAGCGTGACCGAAAGTGCCACCGATTTCTTGCCCGGCTCGACACCTTTACCCGCATAGACGTCGAACACATTCACCGATTGGATGAGTTGTTTCTCCGCAGCTTCAATGGCTTTAACGATATCGCCGGCAGATAATTTTTCATCGCCGACGAAAGCGAAATCGCGCTCCACTGCCTGAAAGTTTGAAGGCTGGAAGATGGCTCTTTGCCTGCCTTTGGCTCTGGGCGTGGGGATGGCATCAAGCAGCACTTCAAACGCAACGACGCGGTGTTTGATATCGAAAGATGCAAGAATGAGCGGATGAATTTCACCAAAGAAACCGAGCGTGATTTTGCCGCCAAGCGAAATACGGCCTGAACGGCTCGGATGATACCAAGCGTGCACTTGGCGGTCGAGCGCAAGTTTCAGGGGAGCCAGACCCGATGCTTCAAACACGGCAAACAGATCGGCCTTGGCATCGAACAGGTCAACGTCGCGCTCACTTTTAAATGCGTTGCGTGCAGAAGTTTTGGCAGTACGTATGCCTGCGGCAGTCCATTTCTGGCCGGTAGGCGTAGTATCCTCAAAGACATTGCCGATTTCAAACAATGCCAGATCGGCAAAACCGCGTGCAATATTGCGGCTTGCTGCAGACATCAGGCCCGGCAACAGATTCGGGCGCATGGTATCGAGATCGGCATTGATCGGATTGAGCAACTGCAGTGCGGCATTGGTAGAGCCGAATTGTTTTGCCTGCGCGCTGTTCACAAAAGCAAATGAACAGATTTCGGTATGGCCGTTTGTGGCGAGTATTCTGCGGAGCAGGGAAGCGCGTGCAGCTTGCGCAGAAGGAATCACTTTGGTGTGCGCGCGTGGTAACGGTGCCGCGGCAATTTTGTCGTAGCCGGCGATACGCAGCACTTCTTCGACCAGGTCAGCAGCGCCTTCGATGTCGGCGCGCCATGACGGCGGCGTCACGTTACTGCCTTTGACCTCGAAGCCCAGTGCCGTAAGTGCGGCAGTGATTTTTTCCTGTGGCAGCGATACGCCGCCCAGTGTTTCAACTTTCTTGGCATCAAACGTGATGTTGCGTTTGGAGTCCGGCACAATGCCTGCCGTCACCAGTTCGCTGGCGGTGCCGCCGCAGAGTTCGACAATCATCGCAGCGGCGATTTCGGCGCCGGTTTTTACGAACGCCGGATCGATGCCGCGCTCGAAGCGATAACGCGCATCGGATTCAATCGCCAGCTCACGCCCCGTGCGCGCAATATGGGTGGAATCAAACAGCGCGGCTTCGAGAAACACTTCCGTGGTAGTCTCAGAACAGCCGGTGGGCATGCCACCGATGACGCCGCCAAGACCCACGACGCCTGACGCGTCACATACCGCGATCATGCTTGAGTTCAGCGTATATTCTTTATCGTTGAGCGCTTTAAGTTTTTCACCGTCTTTGGCGTAGCGCACGCTGACATTGCCTTTGAGCTTGGTGGCATCAAACACATGCAGCGGGCGGCCATAGGTGATGGTCATATAATTAGTGACGTCGACCAATGCCGAGATCGGACGCAGGCCGATGGCGGTCAGGCGTTGCTTGAGCCAGTCCGGACTCGGCCCGTTCTTCACGCCCTTGATGCTGCAGCCGATGAAGAGCGGGCAGGCATCCGTGGCAAGTGTGATGGAGATAGGTGATTTGCCCGCCGCTTTGAATTTCGTACTCGCATTGTCGGCTTTGAATGTGCCAAGTCCGGCTGCAGCAAGATCACGTGCGATACCGCGCACGCCCAGACAATCAGCGCGATTGGGAGTAATGGCAATGTCGATCACCGGGTCGCTGCCACCCAGTTCAGCGCTCGCAGGCGTACCGGGTGCGGCGGAAGCAGCAAGTTCGATGATGCCTTCGCTGTCGTCGCTTAAACCCAATTCACTTGCCGAGCACAGCATGCCGTTGCTTTCCACACCGCGGATACTGGCTTTTTTTATGATCATGCCGTTTGCAGGAATCTTCACGCCTTCTTTAGCGAGCACAACCTTGATGCCCGCACGCGCATTGGGCGCACCGCAGACGACCTGGCGGACGCCGCTTCCGTCATTGACTTTGCAGACGCGCAGTTTGTCCGCATCCGGATGCTGTACCGCTTCCACAATCTCTGCCACGATAAAAGGCGCAAGCGCGGCGGCGTTATCAATCACTTGCTCAACCTCAAGGCCGATGGCGGTGAGCGTTTTGGCAATGTCATCCAGCGAGGCGCCGGTCTCTAAATGATCCTTGAGCCAGGAGAGGGTGAACTTCATGCATCACCTCCGAGCGGGCTGAAGCCGTAATGCCTAAGCCAGCGAATATCGGATTCAAAGAAGGTGCGCAGGTCGGGGATGCCGTATTTAAGCATGGCGAGGCGTTCCACGCCCATGCCGAATGCAAAACCCTGCCATTGTTCGGGATCGATGTTGCAGTTCTTCAGCACATTGGGATGCACCATGCCGCAACCCATGACTTCGAGCCAGTCTGCGCCGGCGCCGATTTTGATTTCGCTGCCGCTGCGTGTGCATCCGATATCGACTTCCGCCGAAGGTTCGGTGAAGGGAAAGAAACTCGGGCGGAAGCGCACCGGCACAGTATCGACCTCAAAGAACTCACGCAGGAATTGCTCAATGCAACCCTTGAGATGGCCCATATGAATGTTCTTGTCGATGACGAAACCTTCCACCTGGTTGAACATCGGCGTATGCGTCATGTCGGAATCGCAGCGGAAGGTCTTGCCCGGCGCGATGAAGCGAAACGGCGGCTTGCCGGCTTGCATCGTGCGAATCTGTACCGGCGAGGTATGGGTGCGAAGCAGGGGTTTTTCCGCGCCTTCTTTGCCCTGCAGGAAAAACGTATCATGCATCAGGCGTGCGGGATGGTTCTGCGGAAAATTAAGTGCGGTGAAATTATGGTAATCATCTTCGATCTCAGGACCGACGGCGACGCCAAATCCCATCGCCGCGAAGATGCGCGAGATCTCTTCGACCACTTGCGAGACCGGATGAATCGAGCCCTGCGTCTTGGAGCGCGGGGGCAGGGTGACATCCACCCATTCTTTTTCAAGCCGCGCATTGATCTCGGCAAATGTGAGCACCTGTGCGCGTGCATCAATCGCGTCACTAACCTGCTGCTTGGCGACATTGAATTCGGCGCCACGTGCCTTACGCTCATCCGGTGCAAGCGTGCCCAGCGACTTGAGCAAGTCTGTGAAAACACCTTTCTTGCCCAGCTGTGCTACGCGCACTTCTTCAAGCGCGGCAATGCTATTCGCGGAGGCGACAGCGGCAAGAGCGGTGGAAATGAGGTCGGTGAGATTAGTCACACCGAATCATCGGATAGTTAAGCGGCTTTCGCAAGCGCGGCTTTTGCCTGCTCGACGATGCCCTTGAACGTCTCCGGTTCGCGCACGGCGAGATCGGCCAGGACCTTGCGGTCGAGTTCGATGGCTGCCTTGGTCAGACCGCAAAGGAACTGCGAATACACCATGCCGTGCTCACGCACTGCGGCGTTGATACGCTGGATCCACAACGCGCGGAAATTACGCTTTTTGGCGCGGCGGTCGCGGTAGGCGTACTGAAGGCCTTTTTCGACCTTTTCGATGGCGATGCGATAGCAGTTATTTGAACGTCCGCGATAGCCTTTGGCCATCTTGAGGACTTTTTTGTGACGTGCGTGCGTGGTGACGCCGCGTTTTACGTGTGCCATGAGTGCTCTCCTTTAACCGTTGGGCAGGAACATCTTCTTCACCGTCTTTGCGTCGGTGTCGAAGAGAGTGGTGGTGCCGCGCGCATTGCGGATGAAACGCTTGGAACGTTTCACCATGCCATGGCGCTTGCCGGCCTGACCGGCTTTCACTTTGCCGCTTGCGGTGATCTTGAAGCGCTTTTTGGCGCCGCTTTTGGTCTTAACCTTTGGCATTTTCTGACCCTTCCATAATAGACTTTTTACAATTAAGCCGCCTAGGTATGCCAATACCCGACCGCTTCAAAAAGAGCCGCTTTATAGCGATATTTGAGACGGGATTCAAGTATTAACCGCTTTCTATTGAAACCGGGATATTAGAGGACTATATTAACAGGTGACTAGGGCCACGAGGCCTAAAACTTTCAAGGAGAAATCAATGGATTACCGTGACCCCACCCCGATGAGCTATTCGGCCCGCGAACAGACCGCAACGGTTGACGACGGCCTGCGCAGCTACATGCTGGGCGTCTATAATTATATGACAAGCGCGCTCTGCCTTACCGGACTGGCGGCATATTTTGCTTCCAACTGGGCACCGCTGAGCGATGCGCTTTATAATACCGAAGGCCTGCGCCCCCACATGACCGGGCTGGGCTGGCTCGTGTTATTTGCTCCTCTCGTCATGGTGTTCTTCATGAACAAGGCTGTCAACCGTTTAAGCCTTGCGGGAGCCCAGACCTATTTCTTTGTCTATGCTGCTCTTATTGGCCTCTCTCTGGCACCGATTTTCTTTGTCTATACCAATGCCAGCATCGTTCGCGTGTTTCTCATCACGGCGATTGTGTTTGGCTCCATGAGCATGTGGGGCTATGCCACCAAACGTGATCTCACCGCCATGGGCAGCTTCATGTATATGGGCGTTATCGGTATCATTCTTGCCTCGCTGGTGAATATGTTTTTCCAGAGTACCGCCATGCAGTTTGCTCTCTCGGTGCTGGGCGTGGTGATATTTACCGGCCTTACCGCTTATAACACCCAGAAGCTCAAGCAGATTTATTACCAAACGGCGGGTAGCGCTGAACTTGCCAGCCGTTATGCCATCATGGGTGCGCTGTCGCTCTATCTCGACTTCGTCAACCTGTTCATCTACATGATGCAGCTCATGGGTGAACGTCGCTAAGGAATCCGCCATTAATCGCATAAACCCGTCGCAATCTGATTGCGGCGGGTTTTTGTTTTGCGCTATAGCATGGGTATGAACCCTGAAGAAATAGAACATAGCCGCGCCCCGCTGATGAACCATCTGGTGGAATTCAGAAGCCGGCTGATCAAAACCTGCTGGGTGCTGCTCCTTGCCATCTGCATCAGCTATTACTTCGCCGAGGATATATATGGCTTTCTCGTGCGCCCGCTCGCCGAGTCCTATCCCAATCCCGAATCGCGCCGCCTGATTTACACCGGGCTTGCCGAAGCGTTCCTCACCTACCTGCATCTGGCCTGTTTCGCCGGCTTCTTCCTGTCTTTCCCTGTAATCGCCTATCACATCTATATGTTCCTGGCTCCGGGCATGTATAAGAACGAGCGCCGCGTATTGCTTCCGTACCTCGTCATCTCGCCCGTGTTATTCTTTCTCGGTGCGGCGCTGGCCTATTATTATGTTTTCCCGCTGGCGTGGAAATTTTTCCTGAGTTTTGAATCGCGCACCAGCGCCGGCGTTTCAATTCAATTGGAAGCAAGAGTGAGCGAATATCTCTCGCTCGTCATGCAGGTGCTGATTGCCTTTGGCCTCGCCTTTCAGCTGCCGGTGGTGCTGACCCTGATGGCGCGTGTGGGCATGGTCAAGGCAGCCACGCTCGCGCGCGGGCGCAAATACGCACTGCTGGTCATCGTTATCGTGGCGGCGTTTCTCACCCCGCCGGATGTGCTAAGCCAGATCGGGCTTTCCATTCCGCTCTACCTGCTTTATGAAATTTCCATCATTGCCTGTCGCCATATAGAGAAAAAACACACGGAATCCGCCCATGCATGACATCAAAGCGATACGCGACAATCCCGCCGCTTTTGACGAGGCGATGAAAAAACGTGGCCTGCCGCTGCAATCGCCAGCGCTGCTAAAACTCGACGAAGAAAAACGCGCGCGCCAGAAGGAGCTCGACGAGCTGCTCGCCAAACGCAACCAGTTTGCCAAGGCCATAGGGCAGGCGAAAGCCAAAGGTGAAGATACCGCTGGAATTATGACTGAGTCTAAAACGGTTAATGACCGTATAGTAATGTTGAGTGCAGATAGTGTAATGGATGGGGTAGTTAGCAAAGATATTATTACGCCTATTACGCTCGATGAAAAACTCGCAAGTTTACCCAACATTCCAGCTGACGATGCGCCTGTCGGCAAAGACGAAACGGCGAACAAAGAAATTCGTACCCATGGAAACAAGAAAACTCTTAATTTCAAACCTAAAGAACATTTTGATTTAGGTGAAAAATTAGGACTAATGGATTTTGAACGTTCAGCCAAAATAAGTGGTGCGCGTTTTGTCACTTTAAAAGGGCCATTAGCTCGTCTGGAAAGAGCCTTGGCGAGCTTCATGCTCGACATTCATACCAACGAATTCGGCTATACCGAAGTGGTGCCGCCATATCTCGTGAAAGACAACGCTGCATTTGGCACTGGCCAGTTGCCCAAATTCGGCGAGGATCTGTTTAAGACTACCACCGGGCACTGGCTCATCCCCACCGCCGAAGTACCACTCACCAATATGGTGAATGATGAAATCGTTGCCGAGGATGCGCTGCCGCTACGCATGACCGCCTATACGCCGTGCTTCCGCTCCGAAGCGGGGTCAGCGGGCAGGGATACGCGTGGCATGATTCGTCTGCATCAATTTTCTAAAGTAGAGCTGGTGAGCATTGTGCATCCGGATAAATCCGACGAAGAGCATGAGCGCATGACCGCCTGCGCGGAAGCCATTTTGCAGCGCCTTGGCCTGCATTACCGCGTAATGCTGCTTTGCACAGGTGACATGGGTTTTTGTGCGCGCAAGACTTATGACATCGAAGTCTGGCTGCCGGGGCAAAATGCCTACCGCGAAATTTCCAGCTGCTCCAACTGTGGCGATTTTCAGGCGCGCAGGATGAAAGCGCGCTTCAAACCCAAAGAAGGCAAGGGCAACCAGCTGGTGCATACGCTCAACGGCTCAGGCCTGCCGATTGGCCGCACCATCGTTGCCATTATGGAAAATTACCAGCAGGCAGACGGTTCCATAGCCATTCCTGAAGCGTTGCAGCCCTATATGGGTGGCATGAAAAAAATTTCGGCATGATCGCGCTTAATGTCGAGCCCCTCGCGCGCGGTGCCATTTTACAAGGTGTATGGATAGTGACGGATAAAACCCCTGACGGAACGTGCAACTTTTTGCGTGGTTATTTGCCGGCGCGGGCGGATGGCGAAATCATAAAGACCTATCTGGAAGATAAAGGGTTCGATGTACAGCTTGAGACACATTATCACGACCCCAGAGATGGCCGCCTTATCATGGAGTTAGCAGACGAATCCAAAAGAACCATCGAAAAGCAGTTGAAATTAGGCGCGGCGGTCAAAACGCACTATATCCAAATCGGAAAAAGAGCAGAAGATTACGATCCCCAATTCCCGTTCCTTAGTACCTCCATGTTTAAACCTGAAGAAATCACGACACGATACTTCGAGGAGACAAGTTCTGGCGAAATGCCAAAGCAGGAAGATTATCAGAAAGCGATTATTTCACTCCTTAAGCAAATGGCGCTGAAGAAGGGGATGGGTGGACTAGGTGGTTAAGAATAAAAACATGCGCATCCTGGTCACCAATGATGACGGTATCGACGCTCCCGGTATCAAGGTGCTGGAGAAAATCGCGCGCGGCTTGAGCGATGACGTCTGGGTGGTAGCGCCCGAAGTGCAGCAGAGCGGCGCCTCGCATTCGGTGAGCCTGCATCGTCCCGTGCGCTTCAAGAAGCTGGGCGAGAAACGTTACAGCGTGCTGGGGACGCCGACCGACTGCGTGATTGCAGCGTTGCGCGTGATCATTGAAGCGCCTGTCGATCTCATTCTTTCGGGCGTCAACCGCGGCCCTAATATCGCTGACGATGTCACACATTCGGGCACAGTCGCGGCCGCTATGGAAGGTGCGCTTTGCGACATACGCTCCATCGCTTTTTCGCAGGCGCTTGATTTCGAAGTCGAGTCGCCGCTCATCCAATGGGCGACTGCCGAGAAATACGCGCCCGCGATTATCGAAAATCTTCTCGCTCTGCCATGGGAAAAAGATGCGTTTTTCAACGTCAATTTTCCCGATCTGCCGCCAAACAAGGTCAAAGGCGTCAAATGCGTAGCGCAGGGCAAGCATCGCTTCTTCAAGCAATTGCTCAAGGGCGAGGCGGACACGGACGGGCAGACCTACTGGGTGCATTGGGCCGATGCCGGTGCCGATCCGCGCCGCCCGGACGTGGACATCCACTGGTTGCCGCAAGGGTATGTCACGGTAACGCCGATCTGTCTTGATCTCACGCATCATGCTATGCTGAGCCGCCACAAAAAACGAATCGAGTCATGAAATCTGCGATCCATGCCGATAATCTTCCCGACCGTCTGCGCCTGCTGATGAAGCTGCGCAACAGCGGTATCACCGATACGCGTGTGCTCTCGGCGATGGAATCGATCCCGCGCGATCTCTTCGTGCCCGAATCGTTTCAGGACAAGGCGTATGAAGATACGGCGTTGCCGATCGACTGCCACCAGACCATCAGCCAGCCTACCGTAGTGGCATGGATGACCTGGGCGCTCAACGTGAACGATCGCATGCGTGTGCTGGAGATTGGCACGGGGTCTGGCTATCAGGCCGCGATTCTCTCAAGGCTCGCGCGCATGGTCTATACCATCGAGCGCCACAAGGATCTGCTTGCCGTGGCCGAAGCGCGCTTCAAGGAGCTCAAGCTCAGCAACATCATGACGCAGGCGGGAGATGGTTCCAAGGGCTGGAAAGGCGCGCTGCCGTTTGACCGCATTATCGTCACCGCAGCTGCGCATGAAGTGCCGGCGATGTTGCTCAAGCAGCTTGCCGAAGGCGGCATCATGGTGATTCCAGTCGGCAGCAATACCGAGCAAATCTTGCTGCGCATCGAGAAAATGCCGGACGGCAGCATTCAGCAGCAGCACCTCATGGGCGTAAGGTTTGTGCCGCTCGTTGAAGGCAAGTTGCCAAAGTAACGTTTCAGGGAGAACGCTTCACCTGCTCATGCTAGTGAGATAGAAAAGAAGCGAGGTCAGAGACCGAGCCCTTGTAGTCGGCGAAGCTGTTAGGCTCATTGCGAATGCCGTGTAGGCATTCGCAGGAGCACACTACTTCGTGCCCTCGCCGGGATTGGCGCTGAAGTGCTGGTTGAATTTATCTACCGTGCCCTTGAAATCTTCGGCTTCCGGCAACGGCGCTTTCTTGGCGGTGATGTTGGGCCATTTAGCGGAATATTCGCGGTTAAGCTCCACCCATTTGAGCAGATGCTCGCCTTCGGGCAGGATAGCATCGGCCGGGCATTCCGGCTCACATACACCGCAATCGATGCATTCGTCAGGATTGATCACGAGCATGTTTTCGCCTTCATAGAAACAATCCACGGGGCAGACTTCCACGCAGTCGGTGTATTTGCATTTGATGCAGGCTTCGGTCACGACAAAGGTCATAGCAATCTCCTAGGGCGGGCAAGCTATAACGAATCGCGTGATTTTTCAATATGGATATGGTACTGACAGGTATGAAATTTTGGCAGGGATATCCATGAAACCGATTGACCGGCTGCTGGGCATCATGGCGCAGCTGCGCGACAAAGACAAAGGATGCCCTTGGGACGTGGAACAGACATTTGCCACGATTGTGCCGCATACGCTCGAGGAAGCCTATGAAGTGGCCGATGCCGTTGAGAGGAATGATATGACGGCGCTCAAGGAAGAATTGGGCGACCTGCTGCTGCAGGTAGTGTTTCACACCCAGATGGCCCATGAGCAGAAACTGTTTGATTTTGACGATGTGGCCAAAGGCATCGGTGATAAACTGGTGCATCGTCATCCCCATGTATTTTCCGGCGGCAAGAAACTCAAGACCGCTGCCGATCAGGTCGATTCCTGGGAGAAACTGAAAAAAGAAGAAAAGAGCGTCAAACCAAAAGGCAAGCGCCCCGGTCAGAAAGCCGAAACTACGCTTGAAGGCGTGCCCTTGTCCCTGCCTTCACTTTCACGCGCGCTCAAATTGCAGAAGCGCGCGGCAAGGGAAGGGTTCGACTGGGCCAATCTTGAAGCAGTGTTTGAGAAAATCGAAGAGGAAAAAGAAGAGTTGCTGCATGTGATGGCGCATGACGATTCACCCGAAGGCCGGCTTGAAGAGATGGGCGATTTACTTTTTTCCTGTGTCAACCTTGCGCGCAAGCTCGGGGTCGATCCGGAAGAAGCGGTCCGCTTCTGCAACCGCAAATTTGAAAGCCGTTTCCATTACATTGAAAAAGCGCTTGATGCCCAGCACCGAATGCTGGCGGACGCTTCGCTGCAGGAACTCAACGATCTGTGGGACGAAGCCAAGATCGCGGAACAGTCAGGGACATGACGACAGGAGATTGTGTGCGCACAGGCATTTACCCCGGCACTTTTGACCCCATCACCTATGGCCATATGGATATTGTGCGCCGTGCACTCAAAGTGGTAGATCATCTTATCATCGGCGTGGCGCTTGATACTAACAAAGCCCCGCTGTTTGATCTCAAAATGCGCGCCGGGCTGGTGGAAAAAGAAATCAGCGCACTGAAAAACGGCGACAGTAAACGCGTGAAGGTGACGACGTTCTCGGGGCTCTTGGTCAATTTCGCCCAGACGCACAAGGCAAGCGTGCTGATACGCGGATTGCGCGCCGTATCGGATTTTGAATATGAATTCCAGATGGCCTCGATCAATTCCAAGCTCAACCCGGACCTTGAGACGGTGTTTCTCACCGCTTCAGAATCGACCCATTTTATTTCCTCTCGCTTTGTCAAAGAGATAGCGAGGCTGGGGGGCGATATTTCGCATTTTGTCTCCCCCGCTGTCGCGCGTCCCCTGCAGGATTATTTCAAGAAGAAGCGCTGAGCGCCTCTTGCATGCGCTGGCGTTAAGCCTATATAATGATTATCCCTATTTTCTTGGAGACGCGCATGTTCATCCAGACGGAAACCACGCCTAATCCGCTCACCCTTAAATTCATTCCCGGCAAGACGGTGATGGAAAGCGGCACGGCGTTTTTCACCGACGCTTCTGCCGCACAGGGCTCACCGCTGGCCTTGGCCTTGTTTGAGATTAAGGGAGTGCGCGCCGTGTTCTTAGGCAGCGATTTCGTCACCGTCACACGCGCCGAAGACAAAAGCTGGGAAGTGCTCAAACCTTCGCTGCTCAACAGCATCATGGAGCATTTTGTCGCCGGCCGCAAAACCGTGAGCACGGGCAAAACCGAAGCTGAATCGACCGACGGCGACAGCGACATCGTCAAACAGATACGCGAACTCATCGACACACGCGTGCGCCCGGCGGTGGCCATGGACGGCGGCGATATCATCTACAAAGGATTTGAAGACGGCATCGTCAAACTTGAACTGCACGGTTCATGCTCAGGCTGCCCAAGTTCTACCGCGACGCTCAAGCAGGGCATTGAAAACATGCTCAAGCATTATGTGCCGGAAGTACAGTCTGTCGAAGCCGTGGCTTAGCCTGACACTCAGCCTTTAGCGGGCTGTGATGGCGGCACGGTTTCTTTGTTTCCCTTGGCTTTAAAATGCACCGGCTGGATGGGATCGGAGTTTGATTGCCTTGCATAACGCATACACAGCATTCTGCCGTTGAGTTCGCCTAGCGGCTTGTTGGCGTTGAGCGTAGACATAAGCGCATACATGAGAAACACCGAGGGCAAGTGCTTGCCCCCTTCAATGTCGGCAACGAATGTCGTTTTATTTTCTGCCCAGCCTTTCTGTTCCATCGGTGTAAGCAGATTTTTCAATTTCGCCTGCGCCTTTTCCGCTATCACTTGTTGGCTTAAGCCTGTCTTAGCGACTAGTTTTGTAAATAGCTGAGCATAAGCCCCAATCTCTTCTTTGTTACGGCTTTGCATGCTCATAGCATTGCTTGACCGTTTATACACTTCGCCTAATTCACTGCGGATGGCAGCCTTGTCAGTGATTTTCGGGTTTTCATCAACGAGCACTTGAGCAAGTGCTTCACAGATATGCAGGGACGGAACGATTTTCGCGTCGCAGACATTTTTAAGGTAAGCTTCATCTATAGTGGATTTTGCCATCTTTACGAGATAACCGTTTGCCTGTTCGGCAAGATGTTCGAAGCGCAGTCGGCGTTCTTCGCGGCAGCCACGCAGGTGATAGCCGTAGGATGCTCGATATGCCACAGCGTCTGCGACCATGCTAGGAACACGCATTTCTCCTGAAATCTCGCCCATCATATCGTTTTCGGTGTTGCTTTTTCTTGGGCTCATAACTTTCCCCTCACTGAAGGCTAAAGTCGCAGCCTAGCAAAGAATGGTTAACATTCGATAAATAAGGCCTATGCCCAAACATGGGTAATATATTGTAATATAATCAGAGCTTCCAGATTTTAGAAGCGATGAACCAGCCGATGATCAGGATGAAGTAGGCAATCAGTATGGTAAAGCCGGCTTTTTTCGGGCCTTCCTCCTGCTCGGAAAGCAGAAACCCCAGAAGCAATGCGCAGACAAGAGAGATGAGAAAAGGGATGGGATAGCGCATTCCAAATTCAAACAATGTCAGGGGGCCTGCGACTACCCAGTCAAAAAGTGATCCGATTCTTTCCATGCGTAAACAATGCCCCAGCGGTGAAAGGGAAGGGAATCGGGTGCCAGAATACAAAATTTAAAGGCTGTATGCATCAGCTTTTGAGAAGTTGTCATACACAATCCTTACCTGTTACATTTAAGCTACCCTTATACTGAAAGCAGCTGCTGCGAATGCAAGGCTCTCCTATTTCTACTATCAGCCTCAGGGCCGTGCAGGGCTTGCTGCTTATGTGCGGACTGGTGTTCGTCTATGCTGCCTGCAGGGGGTTATTTCTTTCTGCGGATGTGACGGCACCCGAAGGCGCGGTGGTCTACGCCGTAAAGGGATTGCTGAGCG
>Ga0206878_10154_pt1 | contig 28745 bp, 33 predicted proteins | sample Alteio_BWOrgCont_8_FD_152621 | JGI IMG/M metagenome (GOLD analysis project Ga0206878, IMG submission 152621) | Enriched cells from forest soil in Barre Woods Harvard Forest LTER site, Petersham, Massachusetts, United States -... | ecosystem: Environmental > Terrestrial > Soil > Temperate forest >... | reverse complement strand
GCATATTTCTTGCCCGCCGCCAGCGAAATTTTATACGGTCCTTTTTGCGCTATCTTTGCCATGATATTCCTCTTTTGCCGGGCAGATTAGGTAGTTGCATAAGCGGCGTCAAGCACGATATATGAGGTATAATGGCCGTATATACTGAACTTTCCCCCAGCGAGATACAGACGTTTCTTTCCGTGTACGCTCTGCCGCGTCTGGCGAAAGCCGAAGGCATACATGGCGGCGTGGAGAATACGAATTACCTGCTTACGCTGCAGGACGGCACACGGTTGATTCTCACGCTGTTTGAAAAACGGGTAAGCGCTTCAGAGCTGCCTTTCTTCACCGGTCTCATGCAACAGTTGGCGGCGTGCGGCATTCCCTGTCCGAGGCCTCTGCTTGCCAAAGACCACAGTGTCATCCAGCGCGTTAAAGATAAACCTGCTATTATGGTGAGCTTTCTGGAAGGTAAAGGGGTTCTGGCTATCCAGAACATCCATATGAGCGAGCTTGGTGCGCATATGGCGCGGCTGCATCTTGCCGGCAAAGATTATGCAGTCACACGCAAGAACGACTTGTTGCTGGCGGGATGGAAGGCTTTGCTTGGCAAGATAGGCAGGCGTGCCGATGAAATAGCACCGGGACTGGCTAGCGAACTGGCGGAAGAAATGTCGGCGTTGGAAGCAAGCTGGCCCACGGCACTGCCTTATGGCGTCATTCACGGCGATCTTTTTCCCGACAATGTGTTTTATGACGCTCAGGGGAAGCTCACGGGTATCATTGATTTCTATTTTGCCTGCAATGATTTCCTCATGTACGATCTGGCCATCTGCCTTAACGCATGGTGCTTTGAGAAGACAAACGGGTTCAACATCACGCGTGCCAAGTTGATGTTGCGGGCGTATCACGAGGTGCGCCCGATCTCAGAAGAGGAGCTTTCGGCATTGCCGGTGCTGGCACGCGGTGCAGCGCTGCGATTCCTGCTTACGCGCACGCATGATCGTCTTTTCCCTGTCGCGGGCGCGCTGGTAACACCAAAAGATCCGATGGAATATCTCAAGAAGCTGCGTTTCCACCGCTCAGTGAAACATCACGCGGAGTACGGACTCTGATGAATGCAGATGCAAAACGGGTAACGATTTACACCGATGGCGCCTGTTCGGGCAATCCGGGGCCGGGAGGCTGGGGCGCGGTATTGATCTACGGCGACAAAGAAAAAGAAATGTCGGGCAGCGAGCAGGAGACGACCAATAACCGCATGGAACTCATGGCGGCGATTAAGGCGCTTGGCGCACTCAAGAGCCGCTGTCATGTTGATCTGTATACCGACAGCACCTATGTGCGCAGCGGGATCATGGAATGGATCCATAGCTGGAAAAAGCGCGGCTGGAAAACGGCGGACAAGAAACCAGTGAAGAATGTCGAACTCTGGCAGAAGCTTGAAGAAGAGGCTTCGCGCCATGACATTGTCTGGCACTGGGTGAAAGGCCATAGCGACCACCCGCTCAATGACCGCGCCGACGCGCTGGCCACTGCCGCCATTCGCAGAACATAAGCCAAGAAAATCCGACTGTTCCGGTGCTTACGCTTGAGTGCGGCGGTGCTCAGTTGATATTGCTTTCTGCCTGTGAGTTCTCTATAAACAGGCCCTTACGCCTTAAAATAGCAGGTTTTTTCATGTCTATCATGCCCGACAGCTGGATCCGCGAGCGTGCCAAAAGCCAGGGCATGATCGATCCGTTTGTGGAAAATCTCAAACGCGACGGCGTCATTTCCTATGGTCTTTCCTCTTACGGCTATGATGCGCGCGTGGCCGATGAATTTAAAATATTCACCAATGTCGATTCGGCCATCGTCGATCCTAAAGATTTCTCGGCCAAAAGTTTTGTCGATCGCAAAACCGATGTCTGTGTAGTGCCGCCGAATTCTTTTGTGCTGGCGCGCACGGTCGAATATTTCCGCATTCCGCGCGACGTGCTGGTCATCTGCCTGGGTAAATCGACCTATGCGCGTTGCGGCATCATCGTCAACGTCACGCCGCTGGAGCCCGAATGGGAGGGCCATGTGACGCTTGAGTTTTCCAATACTACGCCGCTGCCCGCGCGCATCTATGCCAATGAAGGCGCCTGCCAGTTTTTGTTTCTCAGAGGCGATCCTGCCTGCGATGTGTCGTACAAAGATCGCAAAGGCAAATATCAGGGTCAAAAGGGTGTCACACTTCCCAAAGTCGAGGCGCGCTGATGGACAAGATTCGCATACGCGGCGGCAAAACGCTCAAGGGCACGATCCCCATAAGCGGCGCAAAGAATGCAGCGTTGCCGCTGATGTCGGCATCGCTGCTCAGTGCGGACAAGCTAACGCTTTCTAATATTCCTTACCTTGCCGACGTGATCACCATGGCTAATCTGCTGGTGCAGCACGGCGTGCACCTGCATATGGATGAGAAATCCCTCGCCACTTCCGGGTTTGGCCGCACGCTTACCTTGAGTGCTGGTGAGATTGAAAATTTCACCGCGCCGTATGATCTGGTGCGCACGATGCGTGCTTCGGTGCTGGTGCTGGGGCCTTTGCTTGCACGCTTTGGCCAGGCGAAGGTGTCACTGCCGGGTGGCTGCGCTATCGGCACGCGTCCGATCGATCTGCATCTGAAGGCGCTTGAACAGATGGGCGCACTGATCGAGCTTTCCGACGGCTATATCAACGCTTTCGTCAAAGGCAGGTTGCGCGGTGCCGAGATTGCGTTTGACAAGGTCACGGTGACGGGCACGGAAAATATTCTTATGGCGGCGACATTGGCCGAAGGCCAGACAACCATTCGCAATGCCGCGCGCGAACCCGAAGTCGGAGATCTGGCGCACTGCCTGATCAAAATGGGTGCGCTGATTGAGGGAGTGGGAAGCGATACGCTGACCATTCAGGGTGTCAAGGCACTGCACGGTGCCACGCATCGCGTGATTGCAGACCGTATTGAGGCAGGCACCTATGCCGTGGCGGCTGCGATCACCGGCGGGGATATTGAACTTATTGGCATTGATGAAGATCTGCTGGGCACGGTTGTCGAGAAACTCGCTGAAGCGGGCATCGACATTAAGCCCACACAGTCAGGCGTGCGAGTCGTGCGGCGCAATAGCCTGCACGGCGTGGACGTGATGACGCAGCCATATCCGGGGTTCCCCACCGATATGCAGGCGCAGATGATGGGCCTGATGACCGTGGCCGAAGGCGCATCGATGATCACTGAGACGATTTTCGAGAATCGTTTTATGCATGTGCCCGAACTGGTGCGCATGGGCGCTAAGATCAACGTTCATGGCTCCTCTGCCATGGTGCGTGGCGTGTCCTCGCTCACGGCTGCCGAAGTGATGGCCACCGATCTGCGTGCGTCGGTTTCGCTCGTGGTTGCTGCACTTGCCGCCAAGGGGGATACCCTGATCAACCGTGTCTATCATCTTGACCGCGGCTACGAACGCCTGGAAGAAAAACTTGCCGGGTGCGGAGCCGAAATCGAACGGATACGTGCATGAGCGACGCATTTACGCTGGCGGTGCCAAAGGGGCGCATTCTTAAAGAACTCAAGCCGCTGCTTGCGCGAGCGGGTATTGAGCCGGAAGCCGATTTCTTTGACGATAATAGCCGCAAATTACAATTTACCACTAATCTGGCAGAGCTCTCGATCATCCGGGTACGCAGCTTCGACGTGGCGACATTCGTGGCCTTCGGTGCAGCGCAGCTGGGCGTTGCCGGCAGCGACGTGATGATGGAATTTGATTTCCCCGAACTCTATGCGCCGCTCGATCTGGGGATTGGCAAATGCCATCTTGCCGTGGCCGAGCTTAAAGAGCTTGCCAAGACCGACGATCCGTCGCGCTGGAGCCATGTCAGGGTGGCCACTAAATATCCGCATATCACCAGTCAGCATTTTGCCCGGCGCGGTGTGCAGGCTGAATGCATCAAACTTACGGGTGCCATGGAACTTGCCCCCAAGCTTGGCCTATGCCAGCGCATCGTCGATCTTGTAAGCTCCGGCGCCACGCTCAAAGCCAACGGACTTGTGGAAGTGGAAAAGATTGCCGATGTATCTTCGCGTCTCATCGTCAATCGCACGGCATTTAAAACGCGCAGCGAAGCGCTGGGTACCTGGATCGCTAAATTCAAAGAGGCGACCCATGGTGCATAAACTGACCACCGCCGATAAACGCTTTGCCGCACAGTTTAGCACATTCCTCACGCTTCGCGAGAGCACCGAGCAGGATGTCAGCGGTGTGGTGAAGGGCATCATTGCGCGTGTACGCAGCGAGGGTGACAAGGCCCTGTTTGCGCTTAGCGAGCAATTTGATCATGTGCAGCTGAGTGCTGCCAGCATACGCGTGAGCAAGCAGGAAATCGCCAAGGCCCGCAAGACTTGCGGCAAGAACGTACTCGCGGCGCTTACGCATGCGGCCAAACGCATACGCAAATATCACGAAAAACAGTTGCCCGCCAACCTCTGGTACAAGGACAAGCATGATGTAAAACTGGGCTGGCGCTGGAACGCGATGGATGCGGTGGGGCTCTATGTGCCAGGCGGCACGGCGTCTTATCCCAGTTCTGTGCTGATGAATGCCATTCCCGCGCAGGTGGCCGGTGTGAAACGACTGGTGATGGTGGTGCCGGCTCCCAAGGGCAAACTCAGCCCTGCCGTGCTCGCTGCTGCCGACATTGCCGGAGTGAGCGAGATTTATCGCATTGGCGGCGCGCAGGCTGTGGCGGCCCTTGCGTATGGTACCAAGTCGATTAGTGCAGTGGATAAAATCGTAGGTCCGGGCAATGCCTATGTTGCCGAAGCCAAACGTCAGGTATTTGGCAAGGTCGGCATCGATATGATTGCGGGGCCGTCGGAAATTCTCGTCGTGGCCGATAATAAAAACAACCCGCAGTGGATTGCCGCCGATTTACTGTCGCAGGCCGAGCATGATCCCATGGCGCAGGCTGTACTTGTCACTGACGATGCTGCATTCGCTGCAAAAGTGGAGCAAGCCGTAACGCAACAACTCAAAAAACTCTCTCGCGCCGATATCGCCCGCACGTCATGGCAGCAATACGGCGCTATTATTGTGGTGCGCAATCTCAAGGAAGCGGCGGTGCTGGTCGATAAGATCGCACCCGAACATGTTGAACTTGCCGTGAGCAAGCCTGAGAAACTCGCCAAGCATATCCGTCATGCCGGCGCTATTTTCATGGGACGCTTCACGCCGGAAGCCGTCGGCGATTATATTGCCGGGCCTTCGCATGTGTTGCCCACCTCGCATACCGCCCGGTTTTCCTCGGGCCTGGGTGTCTATGATTTCCTCAAGCGCACTTCGCTTATCGCCTGCAGCAAGACGTCCATTAAAACGCTGGGGCGCGATGCCGCCATACTGGCCGATGCCGAAGGGCTCTTGGCGCATGCGCTGTCGTTGCGCCAGCGTCTATGACCACGGAATATATCAGCGCGATTACCCTTGATGCGGCGAGTATCGCCAAGCGCGGGGGTGATTTCGATCATGAGCGTACGGTAGCGATGAATGACATCGTTGAATGGAACCATTTTGCCATCAAGGCGGCAGCGGGCCCTTATGCGCTTAAGCTCTCCACTGCCGGCACCCGCATCACCCTTACCGCTGAATCGCCGTCGCTTGACAGACCGCTTATCATTGCCGTTCCGTTGGCACCCTTCAGGGGGGTGATTCGCGATTATTTTCTTATCTGCGAGAGTTATTTCGCTGCCGTGCGGGCCGGCAACCTGCCCAGAATAGAGGCCATCGATATGAGCCGCCGCGGACTGCATAACGAGGGAGCAGAACTGCTTACCACCCTGCTTGCCGACAAAGTGACCATGGATACGGAGACGGCCAGGCGCCTGTTTACACTTATTTGCGTTTTGCATTTAAAGTGATATAAGGGCGCCAATTCACTCAGATTAAGGATGACGGATGCCCAAAGAAGAACTGCTAGAATTTACCGGAACGGTGATGGAACTTTTGCCCAACGCGATGTTTCGCGTGAAGCTTGAGAACGGCCATCTGCTGATCGCAGTCACGTCCGGCAAAATGCGCAAAAACCGCATCCGTATTCTGGTGGGTGACGTGGTAACGGTGGAAATGACGCCGTATGATCTTACCAAGGGACGTATCAAGTTTCGCCATAAAGACGGCGCCCCGCCTCCCGCTGCCGCAGCGACGTAAGTCGTCAGAGCCCGCCAGTGACCTCCCGCCCCTTAGTGCTTGCTTCGGCTTCCCCGCGCAGGCTGCAACTGCTTATGCAGCTGGGGATCACTCCGGCTAAAACCGACGCTGCCGATATTGACGAAACTCCTAAGAAAGCCGAGAAGCCCGAAGCCTATGCCTTGCGTCTGGCGCAAGACAAAGCCCGCATGGTGGCCGCGCGTCACCGCAGTGCGTTGGTGCTGGCAGCCGATACGGTTGTCTGTTGCGGCACACGCATTCTGCCCAAGGCGGAAGATGAAAAGACCGCGCGCACATGTCTTGCGCTGCTTTCAGGCCGCAGACACCGCGTTATCACCGCCGTTGCCGCGATGCATGGCAAAATGCTCAGGACGGTTTCGGTCATCACGGTCGTGCGCTTCAAACGACTTTCCGCCGCCGATATCAATGACTATATCGCCAGCGGCGAGTGGCAGGGCAAAGCAGGCGGCTACGCGATTCAGGGGCGGGCCGCCGGGTTTATCCCGTGGATTAAGGGGTCTTATTCCAATGTGGTTGGCCTGCCGCTGGCAGAGACCAAGACGCTCATTGACCTGTTATCGCTCTAGCGTATCGCCGGGCAACAATCCGCCGAGTGCGCGCCCGCCCAGCAGATGTACATGAAAATGCGGCACGCTTTGGGAAGCATCACCCCCGTGATTGGCAATCAGCCGGTAGCCGGTCTTATTCACTCCCAGCTGATGTGCGATAAGGCCGATGGTGGTGAAGAAATTCGCTATTGCTTCGGGTGATGCAGTCGCGGAAAAATCGGCAAACGATACATATTCACCCTTGGGCATCACCAGTACATGCACGGGTGCGGCGGCGGAAATATCGCGAATCGCGAGGATGTTTTCATCCTCATGAACTTTCTTCGCCGGAATTTCACCGCGGATGATTTTGGCAAAAATATTATTTTTATCGTAGCTCATGCAATCTTGCACGCTTCGCTGAAGGTAAGGCGCGGGCCGCGCGGATAGAGCTTGGACGCATCGCCGTAGCCCAGATTGCACAGGAAATTGGATTTAATATCGGTGCCTTTGAAGAAGGCTTCATCGACCTTGGCGTTGTCAAACCCCGACATCGGCCCGCAATCAAGCCCGAGTGCGCGTGCCGCGATAATGAAATAGGCCCCCTGAAGGGAGCCGTTCCTGAAGCCGGTGGTTCTGGCAAGTTCGGGATTCTTGGCAAACACCGACTTCATATCTGAAGGCGGCCAGAGCTTGGGCATTTCGTTGTAGAAGGCCAGATCATAAGCGATGATGGCGGTTGCCGGCGCGGCCATGGTTTTATCGACATTGCCGGCGGCAAGACAGGGTTTCAGGCGTTCTTTGGCTTGCTTGGATTTCACGAACATGAGGCGCATGGGGCAGCAGTTAGAGCTGGTCGGACCCCATTTGCAGAGTTCATACACCTGCACGAGCAATGCATCATCCACCGGTTTGTTCTGCCATGCCGTGTAAGTGCGCGCCTTGCGGAAAATAACATCAAGACTTTTATCATCCATCTGCGTCATCGCTTTACCCTTTTAGAAATGTTGGCGCATCGTCGACAGGAGCACATCATTTTTCCATATGATTTTATCGCCGCAGGCACGTCTATTTATGGCGACTGCGCAGTTCCTTCATAACATCGTCCGGTGTCAGGCCGGCTTCTTCCCACAGCATCAGCAGATGAAACAGCAGATCGGCGCTTTCGCTCGTCAGTTCTTTTTTATCTTTCTTCATGGCGGCAATCACGGTTTCCACTGCTTCTTCGCCGACTTTCTGGGCAATACGCGGCAATCCCTTGGCAAATGTCTTGGCGACATAGGAATCTTCTGGTTTGGCATTTTTGCGACGATCGCGAATCACCGCAAATAATTCATTGAGAAACGTTATGTCCGTCATCACTGCCTCACCGGGATATGGGCGTTTGCCAACGCTGCTTTTGCCTGGGCGATAGTATAAGTGCCGTAATGAAAAATGGAAGCAGCAAGCACGGCACTGGCATGGCCGTCTTTAACGCCCTCCACGAGATGCTCAAGCGTTCCCACACCCCCTGATGCAATCACCGGCACCGGCACCGCATCGGCGATGGCGCGGGTCAGCGCAATATCAAAGCCGGATTTGGTGCCGTCTTTGTCCATTGACGTCAGCAGGATTTCACCGGCGCCGTATTCCACCATGCGCTTTGCCCACTGCACGGCGTCCAGCCCCGTAGCGTTTCTGCCGCCATGGGTAAATATCTCGAATTTACCCGGCCCTGTCGCCTTGGCATCGATGGCTACCACGATACATTGCGCCCCGAATTTCTGCGACGCCTCGCGCACGAACTCCGGGTGCTTCACCGCTGCCGTATTGATGGACACTTTGTCTGCGCCCGCCAGCAGTAACTTGCGAATGTCTTCAAGTGTCCGCACACCGCCGCCCACTGTGAGCGGCATGAAACATTGTTCAGCGACGCTGCTCACCACATTGTAAAGAATCGAGCGGTTTTCATGCGATGCCGAAATATCAAGAAAACATAATTCATCGGCACCCTGCTTGTCGTAGAGCTTGGCCTGTTCGACCGGATCGCCAGCATCCTTAAGCTCCACGAAATTAACACCTTTCACGACGCGACCATCTTTAACGTCAAGGCAGGGAATAATGCGGATTTTTAACATGTTAAAGAAAAATTAGCCATTGTCTGTTACCAATAGAATCCACTCTAGTAGAAGCAGCACATATGTCAAAGAACGAAACAAAAGACCCCGGCGCAAAAGCAATTCATGATGTGCTCAATGAGGCGGTTAGCCAGAAGCGGCTGAAATTTCCAGGCGCAGAGGATGGCGACCTCGCTTCAGATGTACTGCTTGTCAGCGCCGTTATGTATGAAAGAAATTATATATTCTATAGCATAATGAAGCGGATTCATGGCGGATCCACCACAGGCCTGTTTGAAGAGGATAAGACACTGACGCCGGATATGTGTTTGAAGGATAACCGGGCGAGGCTCAGGCAATGTTATGCTGATTCGGGCATTTTGCCGGAGGACAAAAGGTTTGACGCGCGATTCCAGCACTTGGATAAATTAGCGGAAAATTTTGCCCGCTTCCACTGCCCGCGTCTGATTGAAGACGACACAAAAACCTTCAGATCGTAACCCGCAATATCTCTTTGGGATCGATACTTCCGTCATATAATGCCCGCCCGATGATGATGCCGGCGATGCCCGACGCTTCGTATTCTTTCACTGCCTTAACGTCGTCGGGCTTAGAAATACCGCCGGAAAGTATTACGGGCGTGGAGAGACGTTCAGCGAGTTTGGTTGTCTCTTCGATGTTCGGGCCCTCCATGGCGCCGTCGCGGTTAATGTCTGTGTAGATGATGGCGGCAACGCCTGCATCCTCGAATTTAAGCGCCAGATCAATCGCTGGCGTCTGCGAGACTTTTGCCCAGCCATCGGTGGCGACCATGCCGCCCTTGGCGTCGATGCCTACCGCGATCTGGTCGGGGAATGCTTTACAGGCCTGTTTGACAAGGCCGGGATTGGTAAGTGCGATGGTGCCCAGAATGACACGGTTGATGCCGGCGGCGATCCATCCTTCAATCGTCACCATGTTGCGTATGCCTCCGCCCAGCTGGGTAAGCATATTGACGTTAGTGAGAATGTTGCTCACGGCCTTGGCATTGACCGGCTTGCCCGCAAACGCGCCGTTTAAATCGACCAGATGCAGCCAGTGAAATCCTGCTTCCTCAAAACGCTTGGCCTGTTCATGGGGTTTGTCGGAGAAGACTGTGGCCTTGTCCATCTCTCCCTTGAGCAGCCGTACGCATTTGCCATCTTTGAGATCAATTGCGGGATAGAGAATCATGGCTTACGCGTTCTTACGTTTTTTCGGTGTCACGGGCTCTTCGGTGGTTTCACCGGCTTTCACCGCATGCAGGTGCGAGAGCAGATCGGGATGGCCGACAAAATAAGCGGGCAGCTCGAAGCTGGTGTTGTAGGAAAGCATATCGCCATTTTCCTTGCGGATGCTGCCGCCAGCGGCATGGACGATGGCATAGGTGGCGGCACTGTCCCAGATACGGAAACCCGAACGTTCCGAGCAGAACGTTGCCTCGCCGCTGGCTACGAGGCAGGCGCGCCGCTGCCCGCGGGTGAAAATCACTTTAAGGGTGTTTTCCGAAACCGGAATATGGGTGGCGTGATCATGCGGCCTGACTGCCGCAGTTTTCACCCCTGCCTGTACCGGAGACACATGGATGGTGCGTGCAGGATCCTTGCCGGTTTGCTTGTAGGCTTTGCCGTCATCGCCTGTGTAATATAGCTCCTCCAGTCCGGGAAAGAAAAGCACGCCCAGCACCGGCACTCCGGCTCTCACCAGCGCAATGTTGATGCTGTAAGTATTGCCGCCGGCCGCATAATTGGCCGTGACATCAAGCGGGTCGATTAGCCAAAAATCCATGGCGTTTTTAAGAATCTTGTCATTTTCGCTTAAGGGATACTCTTCGGAGATAATCGCAATGGCGGGCGTCAGCCGCGCAAGTGCTTTAACGATAAGATTATGGGCGCTGATATCCGCTTCGGTGACAACGGTGCCGTCGGATTTGACCGAAAGACTCACCTGGCGCTGCATGGTTTTTATCAGTGCGCCTGCGTCGCGGGCAATAGCGAGTAGGGATTCTACCTGCGGCCGTTCATGCATGAAGCGCTCTTAGGTAATTTTCATGATGGGTTTAAGACTCTTGTAGAAATAATGCCCGGCAATCATCGTGTCTCCTACCATTTCATAATAGGGCATAATCCCCCAGCGTGTATAGCCCGATTCGTGATAGAGCTTGAGAGCCGCTTCCTGGGTGGAGCGCACATGCAGGGTGAGCACCGAGAATCCGTAGGCCTTGGCTTCCGCTTCTGCGGCTTGAAGCAGGGCTTTGGCAAGGCCATGCCCGCGCGCCCAGGGAGCGACGAAATGATTGCTGATGCCGACGGAGAAAGCCGTGGTTTGTTTGCTGGGTGCGGGCTTGATGAGCTGGATGGAAGCGGCGAGTGTGCCATCTAGCCTGCCGCCAAAAAGCACGCGTTCAGGCACCACCAGCACGCCGCGCCAGAACGCTTCCAGCACGTCCTTGGAGGGCGGCGTCATCCAGTTAAAGCCGATGCCTTCACGAATAGCGTCTTCGGTCGCCTGGCAAAGGTCGTCCAGATCGGCGGTCTTGAATTCGGTGATCAGACCAACATTAATATTTGCCATTATCTTTGCATTGTTAAGAAGTTTTCAATCAAACGCAACCCTGTTTGCTGGCTTTTCTCGGGATGAAACTGTGTGCCCATGATATTACCCTTGCCGACAATGGCGGTGAGCGTCGTGCCATAGTCGGTAGTCGCGAGCACATGGGCTTTATCTTTGCAGATGGCGTGATAGCTGTGGACGAAATAAGCATGATCGCCGGTCGCAATACCCTTAAGCAGGGGATGTGAGGGAGTGCAAAGCGCAAGTTCGTTCCAGCCCATATGCGGTACTTTCATCGCGGGCGAGGCAGGCTGAATGGCGCGCACTTCGCCGCTTATCCATCCCAGCCCCTTATGCGTGCCATGCTCGAAGCCGGTGTCAAACAGCATTTGCATGCCCACGCAAATACCAAGAAATGGTTTTTTACCCGTGATCACTTCGCGTTCAAGCGCTGCGCGCATGCCATTTACGGCTTCAAGGCCATGCATGCAATCGGCAAAGGCTCCCACACCCGGAAGTACGATGTGCGAGGCTGTCGCAAGATCCGCAGGATTGCCGGTCACACGCACATGGTGGCCGGTTTGGGTCGCGGCAAGCTCAAAGGCTTTTGCTGCCGAGCGCAAGTTGCCGGAGCCGTAGTCGATGATGGCAAGAAGCGTCATTTACGCGACAAACGGTGCGGAAGGATGAGTGGCAAAATAGCGATCATAATAACGTTGCTCGGCGCGAAGCAGAGAATCGCCGCTGGCAATATCGGCAGTGATGAAGCCAAGTCGCTGCAGTTTTTTGCGCCGCCAGTCATTGCCATAAAATCCGACCAGCAGATGTACGCTGCCATGCAGGATGAAATAGCCAAGATGCGTAAGCGCTTCCGATTGCATCAGGATAAACAAAAATATATTGCAGACAATAATGACCAGTGCCGGCCACCATAGGCGGTGATAGAGCACCCAGAGCGCCGAGAAGATGAACGCTTTCCAGCTGAAGCCTTCTTCAACGAATTCTGCTGCCTCATAGGGATGGGGCAGGGCAGGATTGACATGGACGGTATAGATGCGCAGACGGGCCATAAACGCTGGTTTAAGGTTGCGGATGAGGCGAAGATATAGCACTCCCGCTGGCCGGAACAATGAAAAAATCCTGCATAGAGCTCACCACCTGCGCATCGGGTATGTCCAGGTGGTCGGCTCCCTGCACCACTACGAGCGCTTTACGGGCGGTAGCGGCGGCAAAAAGCTTCTGACCATGGGCAAGCGGAATGACGTGATCCTGATCGCCATGAAAGAACAAAACGGGTGCTTTAACACGGGCAATTTTCGATAGAGAATCAAAGTGATCGCGGATCAAGACCGAGGGTATAGGGAAGAACCAGTAAATCTCCCTTACCCTCTCAGGAATAGACGTATAGGCTGCCTGTAACACCAGTCCTGCCAGCGGATATTCTGTGGCCATTTGTATGGCAGGGCCGGTGCCTATCGATTCGCCAAAAACAATGATAGGGGCTGTGCCGCGCTTAAGATACTCTATTGCCGTGCGCGCATCGGTATAAAATCCTTCCTCGGAAGGCGTGCCTTCGCTTCTGCCATATCCGCGCCATGAAAGTGCCATGACGCCGAACCCTGCATCTGCCAACGCCTGGTAACGCGCAGCGCGGCCGGACAGGTACATGCCATTGCCATGCAGATAGAGCACGATAGGCATTTGCGGTTTGGGGAGATGAATCCAGGCGATGAGTTTGACGTTGTCGGCCGTGATAAGGGTGATTTCTTTGAAACCCTCAAGCCCGTAATCAACAGGGTTTTTCAGCGGGCCCCTGAGTGCGGCAATATCGGCAGGATATATAAGCTGGCGTTGCAGCAAAAGCAGTGCAGCAAACACACCGAAATAAATGAACAGGAAAAACTTCACGCATCGCCACACCCACTGGCGCGGCGTAAGGCGAAGACGCACAGACACTACAGCACGCCCTTGGTGGAAGGAATATCGTCGCTCTTGCGCGCATCAATCGCAATGGCTTCGCGCAGACTGCGGGCAAGGCCTTTGTAGCAGGACTCGACAATGTGATGGTTGTTCTCGCCGTAAAGATTCTCAATATGCAGCGTGGTGCCTGAATTGAATGCAAAGGCCTGAAACCATTCACGGAACAGCTCCGTATCCATTTCGCCGAGCTTCGGTTTGGAGAAATTCACTTTCCAGATGAAATAGGGGCGGCCCGAAAGATCAAGTGCGATACGCGAGAGCGTTTCGTCCATCGGCACGAGTGCCGAGCCGTAACGCACAATGCCCTTGCGATCGCCCAGCGCCCTGGCCACGGCTTCGCCCACCACAATGCCGACATCTTCGGTAGTATGATGATAGTCGATATGCAGATCGCCCTTGGCCTCAATCGTCAGATCGATGAGGCTGTGGCGGGAAAGCTGTTCCATCATGTGATCGAGAAAGCCAATACCCGTAGTGACCTTGTATTTGCCGGTGCCGTCGAGATTGACGGTAGCCTTGACCTGAGTCTCTTTGGTTTTACGTTCGACAGTGGCGGTGCGCATAACAATCCTATGAAATCCCTGCCATTTGTGCCTGCCCGGCAAGAAATTGTCAATAAAACCCTTGTATTCCAGAAAATTCTGCCCACATTAGCCCCCATGCAAGATACGCAACCTTCTCTCTGGCACGGCACGACTATCCTCTCCATCCGCAAAGGCGGCGTGGTGGTGGTGGCAGGCGACGGCCAGGTAAGCATCGGTCCGACTATCGTCAAGGCCACGGCCAAGAAAGTGCGAAGACTCGCCGATGGTAAAATCATTGCCGGGTTTGCCGGTGCTACGGCCGATGCCTTCACCTTGTTTGAACGTCTTGAAACCAAACTTGAAAAACATCCCGGCCAGCTTACGCGTGCCTGCGTCGAGCTTGCCAAGGACTGGCGCACCGATCGTTACTTACGCCGGCTTGAAGCCATGATGGCGGTGGCGGACAAGACCACCTCACTCATCATCACCGGCACGGGCGATGTGCTTGAGCCAGAAGATGGTATCATCGCCATCGGCTCGGGCGGCAATTATGCGCTTTCGGCAGCGCGCGCGCTTATCGACAGCAAGATGACCGCTGAGGAAATCGCCCGCAAAGCGATGAAGATCGCCGCCGATATCTGTGTATATACCAATGAAAACGTTACGCTTGAAACACTGAAATCCGCATGAACTCCTCTATAACTACGGAACTTACCCCGCAAGCCATCGTGGCGGAACTCGATCGCTTTATCGTCGGCCAGCAGGACGCCAAGCGCGCCGTGGCTATCGCGTTGCGCAACCGCTGGCGCCGCCAGCAGGTGGAAGAGTCGCTGCGCGATGAAATCGTGCCCAAGAACATTCTCATGATTGGGCCGACCGGCGTGGGTAAAACCGAGATCGCGCGCCGCCTTGCCAAACTCGCTAAAGCACCGTTCATCAAGGTGGAAGCGACCAAGTTCACCGAAGTCGGTTATGTCGGCCGCGATGTCGACTCCATCATCCGCGACCTTATGGAAGTGGCACTGGCGATGGTGCGTGAGCAGCATCACAAGGAAGTGCGCGTCAAGGCGGAAGCTAATACCGAAGAGCGCATTCTCAATGCGCTCGTGGGTGAAACGGCGAGCGAAGAAACCCGCCGTAAATTCCGCGATAAGCTCAAGACCGGTGAACTTACCAACAAGGAAATCGAAATCGAAGTGACTGAAACCAGCAATTCGGCGTTTCCGAGCTTTGACATTCCCGGTTTGCCCGGCGGCCAGATGGGGGTGCTCAATCTCAACGACATTATCGGCAAGGCCATGGGGCGTACCAAGACACGGCGCATGACGGTGGCCGACTCGATGAAAATTCTCATCGCCGAAGAAAGTGAAAAACTGCTCGATCAGGAAAAAGTGACCAAGGAAGCCATCGATGCGGTGGAGGATCACGGCATTGTGTTCCTCGACGAAATCGACAAGGTAGCCGCGCGTCAGGAATATCGCGGTGGCGCCGAAGTGAGCCGCGAAGGCGTGCAGCGCGACCTGCTGCCATTGCTGGAAGGCACCACCGTGTCCACCAAGTATGGCCCGGTGAAAACCGATCATATTCTGTTCATTGCGTCGGGCGCATTCCACATGGCGAAGCCTTCCGATCTGTTGCCGGAACTGCAGGGCAGGTTGCCCATTCGCGTAGAGTTAAGCCCGCTTTCGGAAGAAGACATGATGCGTATTCTGACGGAGCCTGAGGCAAGCCTCATCAAACAATATACTGCGCTCATGGCCACGGACGGTGTCACGCTGGAATTCGGCAAGGACGGCGTGAAAGAGCTGGCGGCACTGGCCACGAAGGTCAACCGCGAAATCGAGAATATCGGTGCGCGCCGTCTGCACACCATCATGGAACGACTGCTTGAAGAAATCAGTTACGACGCGACCGAAAAGCAGGGTACCAAGCTGCGCATCACCGGCGCGTATGTGCAGAAGCATGTGGGCGATCTCGCCAAGAACACCGACCTGAGCAAATTTATCCTCTAGCGTTGCCTCTTGCCCCAAACCGAAGTATGGGTAGGGGAGGGAGCGTGCATGGTCGAACTTTCCATTGTCATTCCAATGCGTAACGAAGCGGCAGGACTGCCCGCGCTTTTTGCGCGGCTTACGCCCTGCATCGCACAGGTCACCACGCAATATGAGATCATCTGTGTCGATGACGGCAGCACGGATGCAACGTATCTGGCGCTCAAGGAATTGCATCGCAGCGACAGTCGCATCAAGGCGGTGCATCTGGCGCGCAATTTCGGCAAAGAAGTGGCACTGACTGCGGGTATTGATTATGCCAGCGGCCAGGCGGTCATCCCGCTCGATGCCGATCTGCAGGATCCGCCCGAAATTATCCCTCACATGGTCGAGCAATGGAAAAAAGGCTTCAAGATGGTGCTTGCCACGCGCAAGAGCCGTCCGGGCGATTCGTGGCTTAAGCGCAAATCGGCGGAATGGTTTTACAAAATCATGAATTCTCTCTCGACTGTGAAATTGCCTCCCGACACGGGCGATTTCCGCCTGATGGATCGTATCGTGATCGAAGCGGTGAAGCAGTTGCCCGAGCGCACGCGTTTTATGAAAGGTATTTTTGCCTGGGTCGGGTTTCCCACTGCCACGGTCTATTTTGACCGTGAACCCCGCCAGGCCGGCATCACTAACTGGAACTACTGGAATCTGTGGAAATTCGCGCTCGACGGCATCTTCTCTTTCACCAGCCTGCCGCTGCGCGTCTGGACCTATGTCGGCGCCGTCATTTCGCTTATTTCGTTTTTATGGGCATTCAGGATTATCATCAGCACCATGGTCTTTGGCAATCCCGTCGCCGGCTATCCTTCACTGATGGTGGCGGTATGTTTCATGGGCGGCATGCAGCTTTTGAGCATCGGCATCATTGGCGAATATGTCGGGCGCATCTACACCGAGAGCAAACACCGCCCGCTGTATCTGGTGGAAGAAACGCTAGGTATCTAGGCGTTTACTGGTTCAGCCCTTTTTCGACCAGATCTTTACGCAGATAAACGGTAGCCACCGGCCCTTGATACACTTTGTGCCAGTCCGGATTCCATTGCCAGTAGCCCGCATCCTTATCGGTGTTGGGAATGATAAGACCGTCAAGGCTGTATTGGGAAATGATACGCTCGGCTTTACCGCCGAAGCCGCGGCTGTTGATGAAGTCGGCGTAATCGAGCAGCACTTCTTCGCCAAAGAGGCTACTTGCGCGTCCGTCGATGAATACCTTCATTTTGCCATGCCACAGGTAATCGAGATAACCGCCTATGTTATAGTGGTTAAAGAAACGCAGCGTCGGATAATGCTGCAAAACATATTGTGCTTCTGCCACAGGGAACGTTTTTGCCGGAAACCCTGCCGGTTCTTTAAGGACATGATCGCGTGGTTCCGGCAGCAGCACGAATAGACAGGCCGCCACAGCAAAGACTGCGGAGAGCACGCGGATGTCGGTCTTGTGCATGTCATCGTATATCTGCATTTCCAGCGCCCGCACGCGCGTTCCCCACCGGCTTTCATAAAGCAGGCTGCTTAGGCGCAGGCTTAAGGCGGGCAGCAGGAGCAGGGCGGCAAAGGGGGTGTAACGTATGCCGCTCAGTGCAAGCATAAGCAGCAGGACAAACAAGATGCGATCGGCCAGCGCAATGCGTGTATCGGACGTATTGCCGACACAAAGTGCCAGCAGCAACAGCAAACTCATGGGCCAGTCATCAATCACCTTTATGGGTTGCCATTCGAGGATATAGGTGCGATCAAAGGCACCCGACAGAGTTTTGAGTGCGCCGTAATAAATTTCCACACCGTAGGGATTAAAGAAAGTAGCGACGAGGCACAGCGCAAAGGTGATGCCGATGTGGCGTAATCTTGCCCGGTCTTTTTGCAAGAGCGCCTCGAGCAGAAACACACCAAGCAACAGAAACCCAAAAAGAAAACCGCCATGCAGATTGACCCAGAACGCCATAATGAAAGGCAGTGGCAGAAGGTCATCGAGGTTTTTGGATGTGCGGTGGCGGGTAAACAGGCAATAGAAGGCAAGGGCAAACCACAGGGAAAAGAGGTTGGGCCGTGCGAAAGTCTCAACGTAAAGCACAAACAGACAGGGCAGCAATAGCATGAAGATGCTGAGTATCCCGGCGCCGCGCAGCAGCGCATGGCGGGACATCAGCACCAGACTTGCTGCAAAGACTATTATAGTAACACCGTAAAGGGCGCCAAATCCGCCAATAGAATAGAGCAGGCTAAGGCAGATATCGGCGAGCCAGGAAAGGTTATACCAGCGTTCGCCTCCGGCAGTGAAACTCCAGGGATCGCAGGAGGGAAGCTCGGAGGTGCTGCGGATGAGATTGCCGGCGGCCAGGTGCCATGCAGTATCGGGATCACCCAATACAGGTGCTCCTCCGATACTTAAGACCAGTATCGAAACAAAGAGAAGAAAACCGATATGTGCACCCGGTAGTCTCTGCATATGGTAAACCCACCTTTTCGGATAAACTCTACAGGCCTAACCATAGGTCTTAAAAGGAAAATCATAGCATCGTGACGGACTTGCAACCCTATGCTGCATATTTGCAACAGCTGTCGTAATCTTTGGTCATGATGTGAAATAGCGATTGCGCCTAGCTCGAGATAATTGTTTTTTATACGTTATATTGATTCGCAAGAATACGCGTCAGAATACACAACGAATACACAAAAATATCAATCAGGAGTAGCTATATGACTAAACGTGTTTCTCTTCTCTCGGCTTTCGCTCTGCTGGCGGCTGTTGCCATTCCGGCATTCTCTTCCGCCGATGGCTATCAGGCCGTTGTCCATGATGCTCGCGGCAATCCGGTAATGGATGCCCGTGGCAATTGCGTGCGCACCCAGTGGGAGACCCCCAATGAAGAATGCGGTGCTCCTGCCGCTCATACCAAGCTTGCCTCGGTATACTTTGAATTTAACAAGGCGACCCTGACCAAGAAGGCAAAAGCCACCCTTGATCATCTCCTTGCCACTCTCAAAGACAAGAAGATCGAAGCAGTCACCATTGCCGGCTATGCCGATGCAATCGGTTCTGATTCCTACAACCTCCGTCTCTCTGAGAAGCGCGCACATGCTGTGCAGCACTACCTCAAAGTGCACGGCTTCAGCCATTCCAACACCGATGTTCGCGCATTGGGCAAGAGCACCGCTTCTGCAGCCTGCAAAGGTCTGAAAGATGGCGAACTCCACGCCTGCATGCAGGAAGATCGTCGTGTAGACATCGAAGTCAGCGCCATCGGCAAGTAAGCCGGTACGCTTAACGTCAAAGGGCCTGCGAATCTTCGCAGGCCCTTTTTTTATGTGCTTTCTGTCGCCGGGCAAGCTTATATACTACAAAGTGAGCGTGCAAAGCCGACACGGTGCCTAGCCCGATTAGGGGATTATAAAGAAGATATTAAGCGGCGGCGGCCTTGCTGAACTTAGCCTTGATGGCGGCCTGAGCCGCAGCCAGACGTGCGATGGGCACGCGGTAAGGCGAGCAGGATACATAGTTAAGGCCGGCCTTCTGGCAGAAAGCGACCGAAGCCGGATCACCACCATGCTCACCGCAAATACCGAGCTTGATATCGCTTCTGGCTTTGCGGCCGCGTTCGGCGGCAATCTGAATCAGCTCACCCACGCCGTCCTGATCAATGGTGACGAACGGATCGGCATCGAGCACGCCCTTTTGCTTATAGGCCTCGATGAACGAGGCAGCGTCATCGCGCGAGAGCCCCAGCGTTGTCTGGGTTAAATCATTCGTGCCGAAGCTGAAAAATTCGGCATGCCTGGCAATATCGGCCGCACGAAGTGCCGCTCTGGGCAGCTCGATCATGGTGCCGACGAGATATTCAATTTTCACCCCGGTCTCGCGCGCCACGGCAGCGGCAGTATCGTCAACCAGGCGCTTAAGTATCTCAAGCTCCTTGGAATTCATCACCAGCGGGATCATGATTTCAGGAATAACCTTGTCCTTGCTTTCTTTGGCGACGCTGCTGGCAGCTTCAAATACGGCGCGCGCCTGCATCTCATAGATTTCCGGATAGGTGATGCCCAGACGGCAGCCGCGATGGCCGAGCATGGGATTGGACTCATGCAGTGCGTGTGCGCGACTGCGCACATATTCCGAAGTCACGCCAGCGGCCTTGGCCACTTCCTTGATTTCGGCGTCGCTATGCGGCAGAAATTCATGCAGCGGCGGGTCGAGCAGGCGGATGGTAACCGGCAAGCCTGCCATGATCGTAAATAATTCGGTGAAATCCTTGCGTTGCATCGGCAGCAGTTTGGCAAGCGCTTCCTTGCGTTTCTCGACCGTCTCGGAGACGATCATCTCGCGCATGGCAATGATGCGGTCCGTGTCAAAGAACATATGCTCGGTGCGGCACAGGCCAATGCCTTCTGCGCCAAATCGGCGGGCGGCTTTGGCATCGAGCGGCGTTTCGGCGTTGGCGCGCACTTTGAGCGTGCGCATTTCGTCGGCCCAGCCCATGAGTGTGGCAAAGTCACCGGAAAGCTGCGGCTGCACGGTGGGCACTTCGCCCAGGAACACTTCACCGCTGCCGCCATTGATGGTAACGAAATCACCTTCTTTGACGGTTTTGTTGCCGGCTTTGAAAATCTTGGCGGCGTAATCGATTTTAAGTTCGCCTGCACCCGATACGCAGGGCTTGCCCATACCGCGTGCCACCACCGCCGCGTGCGAGGTCATACCGCCGCGGGCGGTGAGGATACCCTGAGCCGCATGCATGCCGTGAATGTCTTCGGGAGAAGTCTCCACGCGCACGAGGATGACTTTTTCCTTGGCGCGACGCTCGGCTTCTTCAGCGGAAAAAACGACAATACCGGCAGCCGCGCCGGGTGAAGCGGGAAGTCCGCGCGTAATCAGCGTCTTGGGTGCGTTGGGATCGAGCGTGGGGTGTAAGAGCTGGTCGAGCGCTGCCGGGTCAACACGTTCGATAGCCTGTTCGCGTTTGATGAGTTTTTCTGCCACCATGTCGACCGCGATCTTGATGCTGGCGGCGGCGGTGCGTTTGCCCGAGCGCGTCTGCAACATCCAGAGCTTGCGGTTCTGCACGGTGAATTCGATATCCTGCATGTCGCGGTAATGCGCTTCGAGCTTCTGATAGATCTTTACCAGTTCGCCGTAAACGTCGGGCATGACTTCTTCCATGCTGGGAAGCTCGCCGCCGATTTCCTTGCCTTTGATAGTCAGTGGTTGCGGTGTACGGATGCCAGCCACCACGTCTTCACCCTGAGCATTGACCAGGAATTCGCCGTAGAATGCTTTTTCACCGGTCGAGGGATTACGGGTGAAAGCCACGCCTGTAGCGCAGTCATCGCCCATATTGCCAAATACCATCGACTGGACATTGACTGCCGTGCCCCAGGATTCGGGAATGTCATGCAGCTTGCGGTAGGTAATCGCGCGGGCATTCATCCAGGAGTCAAACACCGCCATGATAGCGCCCCAGAGCTGCTCCTGCACATCCTGCGGGAAAGGCTTTTTCAGCTCCTGTTTCACCTTTTCCTTATATTCACCGACGAGTGCTTTAAGATCATCAGCTGTCAGTTCGGTGTCGAGTTCGACGCCGCGATCACTCTTCTTGGATTCGAGCAATTCCTCGAAGTTATAGTGGTCAATGCCCAACACCACGTCGGAATACATCTGGATGAAACGGCGATAGGAATCGTAAGCGAAGCGCGGATTGCCGGTCTTGGCAGCGAGCGCCTCGACGGTGGCGTCATTAAGGCCGAGATTGAGTACCGTATCCATCATACCGGGCATGGAAGCGCGGGCGCCCGAGCGCACCGACACCAGCAGTGGGTTTTTGACTTCGCCGAATTTCGCCCCGGCAATTTTTTCAATAGCGGCGAGTGCTTTTTTTACTTCCGCTTCAACGCCTGCGGGCAGTTTCTTGCCCCCGGCATAATAGTTCACGCACACTTCCGTGGTGATGGTGAAGCCCGGAGGTACGGGCAAACCCAGTGAGCACATTTCCGCGAGATTTGCGCCCTTGCCGCCTAGCAGGTTTTTCATGTCGACTTTACCTTCGGCCGCGCCGTCACCGAAACTATAGACATATTTGGTCATGCCGCTTTTCTTTCCTTTGTCTCACTTTCAATCATGCCGAAATCAGCTATTCGATTAAACTGTGCTCTGATTAATGCAAGTATAATCAAGTTTATCTCACGTCTTTCTGGATTAGGGTCATTGATCAAGGTGGTGTCAAAAAATTCATCTACAGACTTTCTTAGAGAAGCAAGTTTATTCATAGCCTCTGAAAAACGTTCTTCATTAACAAGCGAAAAAACCACTCCAATGACCTCGTTTAGCGGGGCTTCAATGCTTCTAATCTCTGCATCACCTTTGATGATGCCATCATAGGTTTTATTGTCTCTTTTTTCTTCTATATTCAGAATGTTAATGGCGCGCTTATAAGCGGCGAGCAAATTGAACCCATCATCTGTCTCAAGAAAGGCTTGCAATGCTTTGGCGCGTGCCACCACACGTACGAGATCCCCTTCACCACGAGCAAATACCGCTTTGATGATGTCATGTTTTGTGCCCTCGTCTTTAAGCTGAACAATGAGACGATCGCTAAAAAAACCTATTATTTCCAATGCAATAAACTCTGCACTCGAAATTCCTATTACCGGGCTTTCTATAGCAGTTTGTAACTTTGAATTTAAATACTTAATTACAGTTTCAGCATGATTCGGAATTATTTTTGTGAAATCGAGTCGAATATTATTTTCACGAATAATGCGGATAATGCCCAGCGCTGAGCGACGCAGCGCAAAAGGGTCTTTTGAGCCGGTGGGTTTTTCCCCGGCGGCGAACATGGAGATGAGTGTGTCGAGTTTATCGGCCAGTGCCACGCAGATGGATACAGGCTTGGTCGGTACAGGGGAATCAGGACCCAGCGGCAGGTAATGGTCGCGGATGGCATCGGCGACGGCGATATCTTCCTTTTGGGCGGTGGCATAATAGCGACCCATCACGCCCTGGAGTTCAGGGAATTCGCCGACCATGCCAGTCATTAAATCGGCTTTGCATAGACTTGCGGCTTTCTCGACGAGTTTTTTGTCCGCGCCTTGCACGTGACCTGCAAGTGAGACGGCCAGCTTCTTCACGCGCTCGACCTTTTCGGCAATAGTACCGATCTTGGCGTGGAAGATGACGCCCGCGAGCCCTTTGGCCCATTCGGAAAGCGGCTTTTTGCGATCCTGATCCCAGAAGAAACGCCCGTCGGCAAGTCGTGCGCGCAGCACGCGTTCATTACCGGCAATCACCGCCTTGCCGCCGTCTTCAGTGATCATATTGGCAGTGATGAGGAATTTATCGGACATCGCGCCGTTCTTATCGCTGAGCGCAAAATATTTCTGGTGCGCGCGCATTTCGCTCACCAGCACTTCCGGTGGCAGGTCCATGTATTTGGCGTCAATCGTGCCCATGAGCACGGTAGGCCATTCGACAAGACCGGTGACTTCAGAAAGCAACCCGTCGTCGCGCTTTAGCGCGAGGCCTGCCTTGCTTGCTACGGCTTCGGCCTGTTTGAGGATTTCGGTTTTACGTTCATCCCGGTTGGCAATGACTTTGGCGGCCTTGAGTTTGCTCACGTATTCATCGACATTGCTGATGGCGATTTCCGCTGGCGCGAGAAAGCGATGGCCGCGCGTGATGTTGCCCGCTTTGATGCCGGCGAATTCGACGGGCACCACTTTGCCGTCAAACAGGCAAAGGATGGAATGCAACGGACGCACCCAGCTGATATCACGGCTGCCCCAGCGCATGGATTTAGGCCAGGGAAACTCGTTCAGGATTTTCTCAATAATCTCTTTAAGCAGCGTGGCGGTCGGTTGGCCTTTCTTGTGGATGACGGCGAAATAGGTCTCATCCTTGCCCACCATTCGTTTTTCAAGCACATCCAGCGTCAGTCCAGAGGATTTAAGAAAGCCCTCAATGGCTTGCTGCGGTGCGGAAGTCTTGGGCCCTTTTTTCTCGATCGTGGCGTCGGCCTGTTGCACCGGAAGATTCTTCAGGATTATCGCCAGTCGCCTCGGTGTAACATAAGAAGCATGCACGGCAGCAGGCAGATTCTCCTGGGTCAGGGTCGCGCTCAAGCGCGAAGCGAGTTCTACTGCCGCCGCTTCCTGCATCCGCGCGGGAATTTCTTCACAGAAGAGTTCTAGAAGTAAATCAGCCATTACTTTTTAATCTTGTTCTTGGCGTCGACGACGACGACCGTGGGTTTGTATTTCTTGGCTTCCGCTTCGCTCATGCTGGCATAGGCGCAGACGATGATCATGTCGCCTGGTTGCACCAGACGCGCGGCGGCGCCATTGACCGTCATCTCGCCGGAGCCGCGCTTCTTGCATGTGATGGCATAGGTGGTGAAGCGCGCGCCGTTAGTGATATTGAGTACGTCCACCTGCTCGTAAGGCAGAATGCCAGAGGCTTCCAGCAACACGGGATCAATCGTGATCGAGCCTTCATAGCCGATATCGCAGCCCGTGACGAAGGCGCGGTGGATTTTGGCTTTCATCATGGTGAGGATCATGCGGCATTCTCCTTGGCGACGTAGGACTCGCAGCAGGCTTTGGCAAGCGCACGCACGCGAGCGATGTAGCTTGCGCGCTCGGTGACGCCGATGACGCCTCTGGCATCGAGCAGGTTGAAACGGTGCGATGCCTTAATACATTGATCATAAGCGGGCAGGGGTAAATTGAGTTTTAGTAATGCCACACATTCGGTTTCTGCATCCTCGAAATGCCTGAGCAGCTGCGTGGTGTCGGCGTATTCAAGGTTATAGGCGGAGAACTGGCGCTCATTCTCAAGGAACACATCGCCGTAAGTCACACCCTTGCCGTTGAAATCGAGATCGTAGACATTTTCTTTGCCCTGGATATACATGGCAAGGCGTTCAAGGCCGTAAGTGAGTTCGCCTGAGACCGGCTTGCATTCAATGCCGCCCACCTGCTGGAAATAGGTGAACTGAGTGACTTCCATGCCGTCACACCAGACTTCCCAGCCCAGCCCCCAGGCGCCCAGTGTCGGGCTTTCCCAGTCGTCTTCGACAAAACGGATATCATGCAGCTTGGAATCGATGCCCAGCTGCTTGAGGCTCTCAAGATAGAGTTCCTGAATATTGTCCGGTGAGGGTTTGAGGATCACCTGATACTGATAATAATGTTGCAGGCGGTTAGGGTTTTCACCGTAACGGCCATCTTTCGGGCGCCTTGAAGGCTGCACGAACGCGCAGTTCCATGGCTTGGGACCCAGTGCTTTGAGTGTCGTGGCCGGATGAAAAGTTCCGGCACCCACTTCCATATCGTATGGCTGCAGGATCACGCAGCCCTGATCCGACCAGTAATGGTGCAGGGTCAATATGATATCCTGAAAAGACGGGGCCTTTTTGCTCATGCCCACGTTTTAGCGGTTTTTATGGCGTAAGCAACGGGGAAATTAGGCTATCCGCGCGCGTAGACGGGGTTTTCCGGGCGCGAAAGCGAGACATTGAGACGGTAGCCGTCTTCGGAGAAGAATTGCAGGGCATCGGGCACGGTAATGGAGCGCATGGCAATGTAGCGCGCCATTCTGCCACGCGCCTTTTTGGCCAAAAGCCCGATCATCTTGTACGCCGAGCCTTTCTTCTCACGGAATTGCGGCGTGATAAACTTGCCCTCCAGCTTTTTGGGATCGATAGCCGCCGCATATTCCTCGGAAGCAAGATTGATAATTACCTTGGGCTCTAATTCCTTGAGATGTTCGTTGAGCGTTTCGGTTAACTTATCGCCCCAGAAGGCATACAGATCTGCCCCGCGCGGATTTTTCAGTTTGGTTTTCATCTCCAGACGGTAGGGCTGGATAAGATCGAGGGGACGTAAAATGCCATACAGGCCTGAGATAATGCGGATATGCGCCTGAGCAAAAGCGAGCGCCTTGGTGTCAAGGCTTTGTACATCAAATCCGTCATACACATCGCCCTGGAAAGCAAAGATAGCCTGCTTGGCATTTTTCGGGGTAAACGGCGTTTCAAAATGTTTGAAACGTTTGGCATTGAGCGTGGCGAGTGTGTCGCTGATGCCCATCGTTTTCTTGATTTCGGCTTTGGTGAGCTTGCCCAGCACCTTCATGAGGAGCTCGGATTCTTTCAGCAGGTCTGGCTCAGTGTGAATCGGCGTAGGCGCAACACTGTCAAAATCCTGCGTTTTAGAAGGCGAAAGAAGGATCAACATGAACGGTTCACCTTTTTGTCCTGTGCAGTATAGGCAAGTAGTATGTCTAATGCCAGCTAGAAAAAGGCTGCGCGTTATGCAGCATGACGATCTTTCGAAGCGAGAATGGCGGCGCGCGCGTCATCAAGCGTACGCGTGCAATTTGCAATCGAGAAAGTCTGTGCCTGCTTACGCCCCGCTTCGGCGAGGCGTGTACGTTCACCATTGTTTTGCGCTAATAGCACGATGGCATTGGCGAGACGTTCGGCGGTGAGATCGGAAAGGGTCAGCGCGCTGTCCTGCGTCACCTCTTGCAGTCCGCCGCGCCCAGAGCTGATGAGCGCTGCGCCGTAAGCCATCGCTTCAAGCGCTGTGCGCCCGAAAGGTTCTTTCCATAGGGAAGGGATCACTGAAATGGCGGCGTGGGCAAAAAATCCCAGTGTTTCCTCATGTGGCAAAAAGCCTAGCAATTCAGCGTGCGGCGCAAGGGAAGTTATGATGCCTGCGACTTGATCTTCATACGCCGTCAGATGTTTCGCCTGAGCGTGACGATTGCTGCCGATGAGCAAGGCACGCCAGCCGGGAATTCTTGGCAACGCAAGTGTGAGCGCTTCTGCGAGCAGCAACGCCCCTTTTCCTTCCGTCATGCGCCCGACATAGAGGATAAGTTTCTCCTTGGGCGCAACGCTGGTGGGTACAGTGATGCCGTTATAAACCACATGTACCTTGGCGCTGGCCTTATCACCCAGCCCTTCGAGGAATCGGTTACGGATGTATCCGCTTACGCAATAGACGGCTGCGCATTCATCGAGCAGCTTCTGGCGTTGCTGCGGCGTGCGTGCATCATCCATTTCCTGCGGGTCGTTGTGAAGATGCAGCGCCAGTTTGCAGCACCGGGCGCTGGCAATCAGCCGCAGGATATGCGGACGATTATGGATCTCGGCAAGCGTGGCACCTTCGCTCTTAATCAGCCCCGTGCACAGGCGTGCGTAGGTGCGTGTGCGGTTCTGGTACCAGCGTACAGGCGGCAAGCCTTTATAATCCACTCCTTCAAATCCAACACCCTGATCGCCACCTACGACAAGCGTATCGCTACGGTAACGGCTGTGCAGGGTAAAATCGCGCACACATAAGCCAATGGCTCCGCAAGCTTGCGGCGAAAACCCTTCTCCTTTCGGCAGTATAGAAATGATACGATGCAAGAATACTCAGTTGCGAGGCGGTTTTGGATAGGTGGAGGACGTGTTCTGCGAAGACGTCTTTACTTCTTCATCGCCATTATCCTGATGCGTTTTTGCGTCTGCCGCGTCACGCGCTTCTTTCTTTTTCCATTCTTCTTTGCAGCGCAACTCTTCTTTACTTTCCGGAGTGTCGCAATAGCCGCCGTTGCTCATTGCGGCGCGGTGTGAAAACGCTGAGGCGGAAGCCGCAACGGTAAGCAATGAAAGAAAAACAACCGCGCAGAATCTGGTCATGATTACTGGTGTCTGTAGGAGCTGTTTGATGAGTTTGTCGTCCCTGTTGTCCCTGCTGTCTCAGCACATTCTTTCTTGTGCTTTAGCTTGCCTTCGGGGGTGTTGCACACGCTGGCATGTCCGACATTGGTAATCGTGGTTTTATTGGGTTTGGCAGCGGGCGATGTCCCCGCAGGCTGATCGGTGGCAAAGCCAGGCGCGCCGGTCAATAACGTCAGAGCAGCCATACATGCGAACAAGGTCTTTTTCATCATCATCTCCACTTTGCCATCGGGTTACATTTGTCTCTATTTACTAGACCTAAAAGCCATGCTTGGCAAAAGATTTCAGAAATCCGTGCAGCGGCCGTCTTTCTCCCAGTCGCCGTAGCGCGTGGGTTCAGGACCTTTCTGTCCGCCGATTTCGCGGGGCTTCTGCGGGGCCTGCGGCGGCGTCTTTTTTCCGTCGGGCTTTGACGTACCCTTGCTTTCTGACATAGTGCGCCCATGAATAGTGTTTTACCGTCCGAATCTAGCACGAGTGCAACGGCCAGACAATGCGCCGTGCTGCTGCTTAACGAGATATTGGTCAGCAAACGCCCGTTTGACGAAGCGGTGGTGCGCATGCCTATGCTGCAAACTCTTAGCGAACGCGATCGCAATTTTGCCCGCCTGCTGGTACTCACCACATTGCGCAGGCTGGGGCAGATAGACGCGCTTTTAGCGCAGATGCTGGAAAAGCCTTTGACCGGCAAAACCCACGATGTCCTGCAATGTTTGCGGCTGGGTACGACGCAACTTCTATGGTTAAAAACTCCGGCGCATGCGGCAGTGCATGCCATGGTGGAAACAGTGGAAGCCCTCGGTCACGAGCGCATGAAAGGGCTTGCCAATGCAGTGCTCAAGCGCATCGCGAGAGAAGGTGAAAGTATTATTGCCGCGCAGGATGAATGTGCGCTCAACGTCCCGTCCTGGATGTATGGGTCATGGGTAAGCGCTTTTGGTAAAGACCAGGCGCGCGCTATCGCTTCGGCCAGACTGAGTGAGCCGCCGCTTGATATCACGGTAAAATCGGACGCAAAAGAATGGGCAGCGACATTAAGCGCGGAGATTCTTGCCACCGGATCGCTGCGACTTATA
>Ga0206878_10165_pt1 | contig 28936 bp, 23 predicted proteins | sample Alteio_BWOrgCont_8_FD_152621 | JGI IMG/M metagenome (GOLD analysis project Ga0206878, IMG submission 152621) | Enriched cells from forest soil in Barre Woods Harvard Forest LTER site, Petersham, Massachusetts, United States -... | ecosystem: Environmental > Terrestrial > Soil > Temperate forest >... | reverse complement strand
GGTCACATCGCGCAAAGCGTAAAGCTTGCGATCGGCCGGTGCGATCTCCGCCGTCTGCCCAATCATCGCGCAACCGCAAGTCTCAAGCACGCGGCGAAATTGTGCCACCGTAAGATTCACGTTGAAGCCGGGAATCGCTTCCAGCTTGTCCAGCGTGCCTCCAGTGTGTCCCAGCCCGCGGCCGCTGATCATGGGCACCGCAACGCCTGCGGCGGCTGCAAGTGGTGCCAGCACAAGTGAAGTCTTGTCGCCCACGCCGCCGGTCGAGTGCTTGTCGACTTTCTTGGCCGCAAGCGATGAAAGATCGAGCACTTCGCCGGAGCGCAACATCGCATCCGTCAGCGCAGCGGTCTCGGCCCGCGTCATGCCGCGCAGTACCACCGCCATCAGCCACGCCGAGACCTGATAATCGGGGATATCATCGCGAGTGTACGCGTTCACCAGGGAATCGATCTCGAACCGAGACAATTCCCCGCCATCGCGCTTCTTGCGAATCACATCGATGGCACGGAACGGCTGCGCAGCAGCTGGCGTCGGATTCACTGGAGGCGGAACCCCTCCGGAAGCAGTTCAGTGATGTGCGCTTGTTTGGGCCCTGTGGCCCCTTGAAAAAAAATTGTCGCGTCAGGGCCGAATTCGTAAATGACTTGACGGCATGCGCCGCACGGCGAGCACGGCACTCCCTGGTCGTTGACGACAGAAACCGCGCGGATCTCGATCCTGGGTCCAAGCTGCGCCACGGCCGAGAAGATCGCCGTACGTTCGGCGCAATTAGTCATTCCATAGGAGGCATTCTCCACATTACAACCAGAGAAGATTTTCCCATTCGAAAGCAGGATGGCTGCTCCCACCCGGAACTTCGAGTAGGGCGCATGCGCGTTCTTCATGACTTTCTTCGCAGACCGCAGAAGTCTTGCCCGGACGCCGGCCCGCACCGTCTTCTTGCGCATAGGGAAAGGTCTTCACGCGAAACCACAAAATCGAGGGCCATTGTAAACCCTTGCCAAACAATTCATCTCTTTTTCTTGGCAGGGTCGAACCGGGCCACAGATCACCGTAAAGGCGTCTCGCGTTGCAGACTCGCCTTGTAGGATTTCCTGCCGTACAATTACAGCGCGGCAAACTCGTTCGTGGCTCCGTTCCCCTGCCGCGAAGTAACGCGAATTCCGTGCCAGTAGATCACAACCATCCCGGGTCGGCTCACGAAATGATGGCTAAAGCCGGTCCCCAGCCTCATTCCGAAAATTCCATCGCGATCCTTGCCGGTCGTCCGCTCCAACCCAACTCCGGTATTCCCCTCGAATTGAATTGGATCCAGGAAGTTCGGGTGAACACCAGCGCTGTGGAGCGCCGCGCCCAGAGCCAGGTAGCGCGAAGGACCGTGAAAAAAGAATGGCAGGCCGCCTGGCTTCTGCGCGCCATCTCCTGCATGGATCTGACCACACTTTCAGGCGATGACACCGACGACCGCGTACGCCGCCTCTGCGCGAAGGCGCGGCAGCCTTTGCAGCAAGACCTGGTGCAAAAGCTGGGAGTTGAAGATCTCGACGTGAAAGTCGCCGCAGTCTGCGTGTATCACGTTTTCGTTGAAACCGCCCTTCACGCCCTGGAAGGAAGTGGCATCCACGTCGCCGCGGTTTCCACCGGTTTCCCCGCAGGCCTGTCGCCGCTCGCCGAGCGGGTTGCGGAGATTCGCCGCTCCGTCGAAGCAGGCGCGCATGAGATTGACGTGGTGATCACTCGCGCCTTGGTCTTTGCTGGACGCTGGCAGGCGCTCTACGACGAAATCTCCGCCTTCAAACAAGCCTGCGGCTCTGCTCACATGAAGGTCATCCTCGCAACTGGCGACCTGCTCACTCTGCGCAACGTGGCGCGCGCCAGCGCCGTGGCCATGATGGCGGGCGCCGACTTCATCAAAACCTCAACCGGCAAAGAACCGACCAACGCCACGCTGCCGGTGGGTTTGGTGATGGCTCGTGCCATCCGCGAATATGCCCAGCAAACCGGAATGGCTGTGGGCTTCAAAGCGGCGGGTGGAATTCGCACCGCAAAGCAGTCGACAGACTGGCTGGCCATGATGAAAGAAGAACTCGGGCAGTCGTGGATGCGCGCCGAACTGTTTCGCTTTGGCGCGAGCGGATTGCTAGGCGATATTGAACGGCAATTGGAACACCACGCGACCGGACGTTATTCGGCGGAGTATCGTCATCCCATAGCGTAGTTGCCAGAAGCGACAGAATCGAGCGACCATGAGCATCGCTGAAAAGTTTGTCACCATGGAGTACGGCCCGGCTCCAGAAGATCCGAAAGAAGCACAAGCCTGGCTCGATCGCCACGGCCATCGCTTCGTACACTTCATCAACGGCGAATGGCAAGCGCCGACCGCTGGAGAATATTTCGAGACGCTCGATCCTTCCAATGGAGAGAAGCTAGCTTCGGTAGCCCAGGGTTCACCCGCAGATATCGACGCCGCAGTGCGAGCAGCGCGCGCCGCATTTCCTAAATGGCGCGCTCTCACTCCCCATGTCCGCGCGCGTTACCTCTACGCTCTGGCGCGATTGGTGCAGAAACACTCCCGTCTTCTCGCCGTTCTGGAAACTATGGACAACGGCAAGCCCATCCGCGAGAGTCGTGACATCGACATTCCGCTTGTAGCGCGTCACTTTTACCATCACGCCGGCTGGGCGCAGCTTCTCGAGCAGGAATTTCCTGAGTACGAACCGTGTGGCGTCGTAGGGCAGATCATTCCCTGGAATTTTCCGTTGCTCATGGCGGCCTGGAAGATCGCTCCGGCTCTGGCCACTGGAAACACGGTAGTCTTGAAGCCCGCTGAGTTCACTCCGCTGTCTGCGCTCGCCTTCGCGGAACTTTGTCAGGAAGCCGGATTGCCCGCCGGAGTCGTCAACATCGTCACCGGAGACGGCTCGACCGGCGAAGCGTTAGTGAAACATCCCGACGTCGACAAAATTGCGTTCACAGGTTCCACCGAAGTCGGACGAGCAATTCGCAGTGCCACGGCCGCAACTCCCAAACGTCTCTCGCTTGAGCTGGGAGGTAAGTCTCCGTTCATCATCTTCGACGATGCTGACCTGGATAGCGCAGTCGAGGGCCTGGTCGATGGAATCTGGTTCAACCAGGGCCAGGTCTGCTGCGCAGGTTCGCGCCTGTTAATGCAGGAAAGTATCGCCGAGAATTTGATCGCCAAGATCCGCGACCGCATGAGTAGCCTGCGCGTCGGCCTTCCGTTGGACAAAGCAATCGACATCGGCGCAATCGTGGCGCGCGTCCAACTCGAGCGTATTCAGCGCATGGTCGGTCAGGGGATCGCCGAAGGTGCAACCTGCTGGCAGCCGCAAGTCGCGTTGCCGGCTCGAGGTTTTTATTACCCGCCCACGCTGCTGAGCAATGTGCATCCCACATCCATCGTCGCGCAGCAGGAGATCTTCGGACCTGTACTCGCCGCGATGACGTTCCGCACTCCGAGAGAAGCGGTCGAGTTGGCCAACAACACAGTCTACGGTTTGGCAGCCTGCGTTTGGAGCGAGAACATCAACGTCGCGTTACACGTCGCAGCGCAACTGAAAGCAGGTGTCGTCTGGGTGAACTGCACCAACCTCTTCGACGCCTCCTGCGGCTTTGGCGGCTACCGCGAAAGCGGATACGGTCGCGAGGGCGGCCGCGAAGGCCTGCTCGAATATCTGCAGCCGACGTGGTTCAAGAACGCTCCCAATCTGCCCGCCGCCCGCCCGCCCGCGGCTCCGCAAACAACAGAGGAATCGCAGGCTGGCGCCCCGGCCATCGATCGCACCGTCAAGCTCTACATCGGCGGCAAGCAGGCGCGGCCGGATTCCGGCTATAGCATGGAAGTCCGTTCACCCGATGGGCGCTTGTTAGGCGAAGCCTCGCTCGGCAACCGCAAAGATATTCGCAACGCAGTCGAGGCTGCCCGTAAAGCGGAAGCATGGGCGAAAGCAACCGCGCACAATCGTGCGCAGGTTCTTTACTATTGCGCCGAGAATCTCTCCCAGCGTCGTGAAGAAATTGTCCGCGGACTCGCCGCCATCGTCGGTACCAAACAAGCTGCTGCAGAACTCGATCTCAGCATCGAGCGCATCTTCTCCTACGCGGCGTGGGCCGATAAGTTTGACGGAGCCGTGCACAATCCTCCGTTCCGCAATATCGCGATTGCCATGAACGAGTCGCTCGGTACTGTGGGCATCATCTGTCCCACGGAAGCCCCGGTGCTGGGTTTCCTTTCTCTAGTGCTGCCCGCTATCGCAGTGGGCAACACCGTGATCGCAGTTCCGTCGGAGGCATACCCGCTCATCGCCGCCGATCTTTATCAACTCTTTGACACCAGCGATCTCCCCGGCGGCGTGGTGAACATCGTGACCGGCTACGCATCGCAGCTTTTGAAAACTCTCGCCGAGCACGACGACGTCGATGCCATCTGGTCCTTCGGCGACGAAGCCAACGCGGCCGCCGCCAAAGCCATGTCAGTGGGCAATCTAAAACAGGTCTGGACAAACGAGGGCCGAGCCATCGACTGGTTCGATCCAAAGCTCGCCGAAGGACGCTGGTTCCTCGAACACGCCACCCAGGTAAAGAATATCTGGGTTCCATACGGCGAATGATCCGCGCCAGAATGACCTACGGAGAATAAGCTCGAACCGGAATTGCTTTTGTTCCGTCCGCGGACTAGCATACTTCCGTTGTTCTTCTCCGCTTGGCATCTGTGGCATCACGTCATGCCATTCATGTTCGATCCACGTGCTTGATCTAAGGAGGATATATGGGCATCGCAGTGTCACCGCAAATTCATCCGCAGGTCGCGGAGTTCATTGAAAAGCCGCGCAAAATGTTGATCAACGGGCAGTGGGTAAGCTCCATCTCCGGCAAGAGTTTCCCTACCTACAATCCTTCCACCGGTGAAGTTCTGGCACAGGTCGCAGAAGGCGATCGTGAAGATATTGAACAAGCTGTGAAGGCCGCGCGCAAAGCCTTCGACCACGGTCCCTGGCGCCGGTTGACCGCATCCGAACGCGGACGCCTCATCTGGAAGCTCGCCGATTTATTGGAACAGCACACCGAAGAGTTTGCGTACATCGAGAGCCTCGACAACGGCAAACCTCTCACCATCGCGAGAGCCGCCGATGTGCCGCTGGCCGTCGACCTGTTCCGCTACATGGCAGGCTGGACCACAAAGATTGAGGGCAACACGATTCCAATCTCGGTTCCATACACGCCGGGAGCGAAGTATTTCGCCTACACACAGCGTGAGCCGGTCGGAGTTGCAGGCCAAATTATTCCCTGGAATTTCCCTCTGCTGATGGCCGCGTGGAAACTGGGTCCGGCGCTGGCTTGCGGCTGCACCGTCATCTTGAAGCCGGCGGAGCAAACGCCCCTTTCGGCGTTGCGTCTCGGCGAACTGATCATGGAAGCTGGCTTCCCCGAAGGCGTGGTCAATATCGTCCCGGGCTACGGCGAGACGGCAGGTGCCGCGCTGGCCGCACATCCCGACGTGGACAAAATTGCCTTCACCGGTTCCACTGAAGTCGGTAAACTGATTGTCCACGCCGCAACGGGCAACTTGAAAAGGGTGTCGCTCGAACTTGGCGGCAAGTCTCCCAACGTCGTGTTCAAGGACGCTGATCTCGACACTGCGATCCCAGGAGCCGCGAGTGCGATCTTCTTCAATCACGGCCAGTGTTGCTGCGCCGGATCGCGTCTCTACGTCGAGAAGTCGATCTTCGACCGCGTCGTGGAAGGTGTTGCCGACCACGCCAAGAAGATCAATGTCGGCTCGGGCCTCGATCCGGAAACTAGCATGGGACCGCTCGTCTCCGAGGAACAGTTAAATCGCGTCTGCGGCTATCTCGAAGCCGGCTTCGCGGAAGGCGCCACTGCCATCTCTGGCGGTCATAGAAAAGGCGACAAAGGTTATTTCGTGGAGCCTACCGTTCTCGTGAACACCCGCGAAGACATGAAGGTAGTGCGGGAAGAAATCTTTGGGCCCGTAGTAACGGCGATGCCGTTCGGCGACCCCGAAGAGATCCTTCCGCGTGCCAACAACAGCGAATACGGCCTGGCTGCCGCCGTCTGGACCAGGGACATCAGCAAGGCCCACCGCACCGCCGAACTTCTGCGCGCCGGCACGGTGTGGATCAACTGCTACAACATTTTCGACGCGGCTCTCCCCTTCGGCGGATACAAACAGTCCGGATGGGGCCGCGAAATGGGCCACGATGTTCTGAACAACTACACCCAGACTAAGGCGATCTGCACAAAATTGGCGTAGCTGATCGTCAACAAATATTTAAGGACGGCGGGGTCACCGCCGTCCTTAGTTTTTGTCCCAGTGCGCGCGGCCCCGCGGTTCTACCTTTCCATCAGCAGAACCTTCTCCGCATCGTCAACTTCGGTCAACTTCACCTCGATCACTTCGTTCATGGTGGTCTGAACATTGCGGCCAACGAAGCTGGCTTCGACCGGTATTTCCCGATGTCCACGGTCGATCAGCACGCACAGCTGCACCCGTCGAGGTCTGCCGTGCGAAAACAGCGCGTCCAGCGCGGCCCGCGTCGTGCGTCCAGTGAATAGAACATCGTCGACCAGAACAATATTCTTGTCCTCAATCGAGAAGCCGATCTCTTTTTCCTGCACCACCGGCTTAGGCCCCAGCGTTGAAAGATCGTCGCGATAGAAAGTGATATCCAACGTGCCGACCGGAACTTTGGCATTCTCGATGCGCGTAATGATCTTGCCCAGCCGTTCGGCAAGCGGAACACCGCGGCGCCGAATCCCAACCAATCCCAAACCCTCGACCCCGTCGTTTTTCTCGACGATCTCATACGCCAGGCGGACCAGCGTGCGCTCGATTTCTGATGCCGACATGAGTTGCGCCTTCTGGCGCAGACCGGTCTTGCGGGAAGGAGCTTTCGCATTCATCGTCAAATGCACCTCATACGATCTTATTCCTGACTCGCTGCCTGCATGACGTGGCGCCCGCTGGCATCACGATAGGCGGCTTCTCACTGTATTCAACGCAGCCCCAGAGGTCAAGCGGCAGGGAAGCATCCGGACCCACACGCCGGCCGGCGGCAACCGTTCTTGTTCAGACGGAGTGCAATTTCTGTGGATAAAATCAGATCGCCGGGAACGTTAGACGTCGTGTCGTTCGCCAGACATCACATCCTCGGCCACAGCGCGGGTTCGACTTTCGGGATTTTGCACTCGCACAGTACGCGTCAGAACACTGTTGTCGTTCCGCAGGGTCTCCAGCGTAATCGCTTGCGGAGTCGCCGCTGCGCCATCCCCCGGCAGAATTCCTACGCCCTGATTCCGTCCCCCGGCCTTTGCCCGGTACAACGCAGTGTCCGCGAGTTCAATCATTTCCTCCGCGCAAACTGCGTCATATGCGTGCCGACTCCAGGGGAAGGGAGCCCATCCCACCGAGCAGGTCTTCCGCACTCGAACCCCATGCCCAAGATCAAATGCTTCTGTCGCCATAATCTCCAAAACGCGCTCGCAGAAGGCAGGCGTGCCGGAGGGATCCGCCGACCGCGACATGATGAGAAATTCTTCCCCACCCCAACGAACCAGCACATCCGACTTGCGCACTACTCTGCTCAGCCGCTCCGCCACTCGCTGCAGCAACCGATCGCCAGCAGGATGACCGTGAAGATCGTTCACTTCCTTGAAAAAGTCCACATCCACCATGATGAAGATCAGATCGCGGTGATCCAGCTTGCGAATATCGCTGCCACGGGCCCGTTCATAATTTCGCAGAACCTGCCCGGCCTCCGCCGTAAGAATCTCTTCTAGGTAGCGCCGGTTCCACACTCCGGTCAGCGGATCAGTAAAGGAAATTTCCTGAAGCTCAAGATTCTTGCGTTGCAGTTCCAGACTATGCCACCGCAGCGATTGTTCCTTGCTCTCTAACTCGTCCTTCAGCTTGCAAGTCTCATCCAGATTCTCCCGCGACAAACGCAGCAAGTGGAGCAGTTCGCGGTCCATGCAGTGCTGCTTAACGAACACCAGCGCACCCATGAAAACCATCGCCGCGACCGTCAAGAACAGCCTGTAAGAACGCACCCTCGCTGGCGCCCCTCCCCCAAACTCCGCCCATGCCACCATGAGCGGCGTAGAGAAGACAGCGATCATCGCCAACCGCGCCGTCCACATGCTGTGGCTGTGTCGCGATTCTTGGCTAGTAGGCCCGTCGGACGCAGCTCCACGTGCGATGAACCCCACGGATGCGAACCACGCCATGGCAGCCACCAGCGGAACATCGTAAAGACTGCCCGTGTAGTACAAGTGATAGTCGATCGCCACTCCGGCAAGAATGGAGCCCACGCTGTAGAAGGAAGCCGCTATAAAAAGTTGCCGGTAGATCAGCCGCCACGAGTCGCGACTGCGCTTCCAAACCAGGCCTACGCCCACAATCAGAACGATCTGTTCGCATGCGTAAAGCACGTCGAAGCTGTGGCCATATACTGCTTCGTTCGGCGAAACGTACTGCCACGGGATCACGATAAAAAGATAAAGATAAAGCCACCACGTGAGCAGCAGAAAAAAGTCCAGGGACACCAGCCGCAGAGAATGGTCATTCCGCTGAATGTGCGGCTGCACTACCAGGGCCGCCATCATAGGAACGATGTGGAGGAACAGGATCACGTCTCCGACGAACGGGTTCGGTACCTCCTGCCGGAGAAAGACTTCGAAGTAAGTCCACAGAACCTGCGCGCAGAGCCACATTCCGCAGCCCATCGCCATGAGCGCCCAGAAAAGCTTGGCCTTGTTATAGCTGGTTTTGAGGCTCGAGAGGATGGAGAGCGTCCCGCAAAAAAGCAGAACGCACTGCGTCAGATCCCCGAAAGCGGTCAGTCCAATACTGCGCGGAGCCAGCACCGACACGAGCACGTGAACGCACACCACCGCGCACACGATTCCCGTCCACCTGCCGGGTTTTCGCACAGGAATGAGACCCACCGTAAGAGTGTATGGTGGGCCTGTGAGGTGTGCGTGTTACGGAAGTAATCGCACACGAGGTCCGAACGCTCCCTGGCCAGCTACCCAATCGCGGCCGCAAATCGCCGGACAAAACGGAAAACATCGCGATAGGAGTTGTAAAGCGGCACAGGTGCCACCCGGAAAGTATCCGGCTCCCGCCAGTCCCCCACAACGCCTTCCCGGGCTAGCCGTTCGCACAACGCCCGCCCTTTCTGGTGGATTCGAATCGAGATTTGTGCGCCCCGCCGGTCCGGCTCAACGGGCGTGATGATGGAGAATTTCTGCGAGACATTCTGCTTCAGAAGAAGCGGGTTCAGCAGAAGTTGGTTCAACTGGAATTCCAGATAGCCGGTCAGCGAGATGCTCTTGGCCCGCAAACGCTCCATCCCAGCTTCATGGAAAATATCCATCGATGCTCGCAGCACGGCCAGGCTCACAATCGACGGATTGCTCAACTGCCATCCCTCCGCGCCTGACATCGCCTGAAAGTCAGGCCCCATCTCGAACCGCGACTGCTCGTCATGGCCCCACCAGCCCGCAAAGCGAGGCACATCCCACGCGCGCGCATGTCGCTCATGAACAAAACAGCCGGCAACACATCCCGGGCCGCCATTCAAATATTTATAGCTGCACCACACTGCAAAATCCGGACCCCACTCATGAAGTTTCAACGGCAAATTGCCAGCAGCGTGCGCCAGATCAAGACCCACCACACATCCCCGCACCCGCCCCAATCGCGTGATGCCCTCCATATCAAATGCCTGACCGGTCTGGTAATTAACTCCACCCAGCAGAATCAGAGCGATGGTATCCCCCTCGCGCTCGATCAACTCCTCAATGTCTTCATCGCGAAGGCAGGCCTCGTCCGCTCGCGGGGTCAACTCAATAAGCGAAGTCGCAGGATCCAAACCATGAAAACGAATCTGTGACTTCACCGCATACTGGTCCGATGGAAACGCTCCGCGCTCCACAACAATCTTGTGTCTCTCCCGCGTCGGACGATAAAACGACACCATCATCAGGTGAAGGTTTACGGTAAGCGAATTCATCACCACAACTTCGCGTGGCTCGGCTCCGACCAATTCTGCCGTCTGCTCCGCGAGCAGCCTGTGGTAAGGCATCCACGGATTCTTCGCCTGAAAGTGACCCTCCACACCAAGCCGCGCCCACTCTTTCAATTCTTCCTCAACATATGCCGCCGCGGTCTTCGGCTGCAGTCCGAGCGAGTGGCCGCTTAGATAAACGCACTCACCAGCCTCTGTCTTAGGAAATAAGAAGCGCCCGCGGAATTCTTTCAGCCGATCGCGTTCATCCATCGCAATCGCGAAATCCTCGCCCGGCAGAAATGGGGCGTCAGTCACGGTCGAAGCTCCAGGGGAGTAAGATCCCGCCGAATCAGTTGGCCCGCGTTGTCCCAGTCAAGATCCTCAACCCGCTCAATGGATTCACACAGTTCCGCCAGTATTCGGTCCTGAACCGCGCCCCGATTCAGTGCCACGGAGTACGGAATGCGATGAAAAGTCACCATGGCATACTTCGGTACGAAGAGCTGAGGATATTTTGCTTCCAGCGCCAGCTCCACCTTTTTTCGAAACAAAAACCGCGAGTCCGCAACCAGGTCTCTCATCTCCGTAAAATTCTCAATCGCCATATCCGCGATGGCATCGGTATTCACCTTGCGCTCCTTCTCGAACTCGCGGCAAACTCGCGCCCAGTCCGCGCCGTGCCGGTCAAGCAGATCGACCAGACAAGTACAGTCTTCAAATCCGCAGTTGATTCCCTGCCCAAAGAATGGAACGATCGCATGAACCGCATCCCCAAGCAGCAATGCTCTTCCTTGCACATGCCACGGGGAGCACTTGATCGTAACCATTGCCCCAGTCGGATTTGCAAAGTAATTGTCGGCCAGTTGCGGCATCAGTGAAACTGCGTCCGGAAAGCGAGACTCGAAAAACTGCATCACCTCTGCTTGAGTGGTCAGTCCCGCAAAGCCGTCCGCGCCCTCAAACGGCAGAAACAAAATGCACGCAAACGTGCCATCAATGTTGGGCAACGAAATCAGCATGTAGTTGCCTCGCGGCCAGATGTGCAGAGCGTGAGTCTCCAACAGATGCTTTCCGTCAGAACCCGCAGGAATCGTCAACTCCTTGTACCCATAATCGAGATATTGTTGCGAAAAATTAAACCGGCTCAGCTTAAACATCTCCGCTCGAATCGACGATGCCGAACCATCGCACCCGATCACAACCCCTGTCTCGCGAATCGCATCTTCGCCCGTCTCCTCATTGCGCACTCGTATTGCGCCGGTCTTCAAGTCATATCCGGTACAGCGCTCACTGAAATGAATGGTCGCTCCTTGTTCCTCCGCCGCGTTGATGAGCGCGATGTTCAACTCCGCCCGCGAAATCGAGTTGATGACCTCCGTTTCGTTCTTCCCATAGGGTTGGAAGGTAAGTTCCCCAGCAGTCGAGTGCATCATCCGACCCTTCATCGGGATAATGATGCTCCGCATCCGCTCCCACAGTCCGGCTTGCTGCAACGCGTGAATGCCGCGGGTCGAGAGCGCGAGATTAATCGACCGTCCCGCACTCACGCGCACCCGCCGCATATCAGGGCGCCGCTCAAAAATCTCAACAGCGAACCCTCTCTGCGCAAGGAGAATCGCCAAGAGCGGACCATTAAGTCCGGCGCCGATTAGTGTGATTTTGTCCGGAGTGGCCTTCATCTGAGAAAGTCGACCGACCGACGTTGCGACGACTGAAGCTGAGGGGAAAGCACTTCACTCGGTCAGCAAAGTCCTCGCCTCCCACAATTCAGGGAAAAATTTCTTGTCGAGCGTGAGCTTCAGATAAGACGCTCCCGTACTTCCCCCGGTACCCATGCGAATCCCTATAATTCGCTCGACCAACTGAATGTGGCGCAACCGCCAACTCACTATCAGTTCGTCAAACTCCGTCAGCCGTTCGCACACATCGATCCAGTCGCGATGATGATGTTCATCCTTGTAGAGTTCGTGGACCGCGCGCGCCCGCGCTTCGAATCGTTCTCGGTCAGTTGCGCCCTCGCCGGCCGGCGCCAGTTTTCCCATCGCCTGCAAGGCCCTAAAAAATACATCGCGCAATGAAGGCTCCTCCAACCGGCGCTTCAGACTTGCGTAAGCCTCCGCCGTGGGCCGGTGGTAGCGAAGCATTTTCTCGTCCTTCAAGCCGCACAGAAATTCAATCTCCCGAAACTGCTCCGACTGAAATCCGCTGGCCGGTTCGAGCAGCCCGCGAAACGCAAGAAAATGCGTGGGCAGCATCGTTTCCAAAATCGTAAACTGCTCCACTAGCACTCGCGTGATCTCCGTACAACGCCGCAGCAACCGCGCCGCCTCATATACTTCATCATGCGATTGCGGCGCCGCGCCCGCCTTCTGCAAATTAGCCACCACGGCATCCAGATCATGTAGCAATTCCTTAAACCACAATTCGTAGGTCTGATGCACAAGAATAAACAGCAATTCGTCGTGGTGCGGCGGCACGGATTGCGGCTGTTGCAAATCCAACAATTCCGGAACTTTAAGATACGAGCTGTAGGTAAGCTTTCCAGCCTCGGGCGCGAGCAGAGGTGCGCCGGCAGCCGAGCCCGGCTTCGGATCCCCAGCCTCCTGCGCGTCCTCAATCCCCAGGAACCGAGCCGCATTCCCGCCCAGAAGCTTAGCCTTAACCTCCAGCGACAAATTGCTCTGCCGAATGAGCGACCCAACCCGTTCCTCTCCCAGCGGAAAAGGATAATCCGATCCCAGCATCACCCGATCCGCTCCCATCGTCCCCACCAGAAACTGCAGCGACCGCTGATCGAACACCGCCGAGTCCGCATAAAAGCGGTTGAGATAGTAGCTGGGTGGATGCTCACTCTCGCCACGCGCAACCGGATGATGATGCCAGGCATTTTCCAGCCGTCCCAACAAGAACGCGAAACTCCCGCCGCCGTGCGCGAAACAAATTCGAAGTGTATCCGGCAGGCGGTCAAACGCTCCACTCAAAATCATCGCGACTACCGACAACTGTGTCTCCGCCGGCATCCCAACCGTCCACGGCATCATGTATTTCGGCATCCGCTCGCGCCCAAACATTTCCCATGGATGCACCAGCACAGCCGCGCCTTCATCCGCGCAATGCTGCAGAAAAGTCATAACCCCGGGATCGTCCAGATTCTTGTCTTGAACATGGTTGCCAATCTGCACGCCCAGGTGTCCGGCCCGCATGCATCGGCTAAGTTCCTTGCAAGCCGCATCAGTATCTTGCAAAGGCACCTGACAAAGCGCTTTCAACGTTCCTTTTCCCCGGCTGCAAAGCTCCAGCGCCGCATCGTTGAACAATCGCGCACAATCCAGCGCATGTTCCACCGGACGCTCATACGCAAACAGCACCGGCGTGGCTGACATAACCTGCATGTCAACCCCGTCCCGATCCATTTCCCGCAGCCGCACTTCCGGATCCCAGCACGCCGAATAAATATGCCGGAAGAATCGGTCCCCCACCATAATGTCTGCTTGCCCCGGCTCAGTGTGTTTGATCCACGGCCAGTTGGGCGTGCCGTAGCGCGCCGCCAAGTCCGGCCATGAACTGGGGAAAAAATGATTATGAATATCGATGACTGGCATGCTTCATTTGCCCGGATGGATCGTGCCGCAATGCTTGCATTTGCGCCGGCTCTCGTTCGAATAAAACTGCTCAAACAAAGGCGGCAAATCTTTCACAATGCTTTTCAGCCTCACTTCCGCGCGATAGATCAACTGATGGCAACTTGGGCAGTACCATTCGAACGCATCCAGAGAGCCCTCAGGACGCGGCACCTCAACCACCACCCCGATGGTATCAGCCGGCCGCTGTGGCGAATGACGCATGTGTTTGGGCAGAAGAAAAATCTCGCCCTCTTTGATCGGCACTTCCAGCGGCGGCTTGCCCGGCGTCTCCATAAGCCGGAGAGAAATATCGCCCTTCAACTGATAGAAGAATTCCTCGGTCGGATCATCGTGATAGTCGCGCCGCTGGTTCGGCCCGCCCACCACGGTTACCATCATCTCGCCGTCTTCCCACACCTGCGCGTTTCCCACCGGAGGCTTGAGCTTGTCTTTGTTCTCTTCAATCCAGCCCTGAAAGTTGAAAGCCTTCAGATTCTTTATGGACGCCATCGCGCCTCCTATTTCGCCGGCTTGTATGCCCTGGCCGTGACCTCGATCAGCAGGTGCGGATGCGGCAACTGATGCACCGCGACAGTCGTTCTTGCCGGACCATCGTATCCGAAAAATTCACCATACACCTCGTTGTAGCCGCCAAAATCGTTCATGTTCACGAGGTAAGTTGAAATCTCCACAACATCTTGGAGTTGTGCCCCTGCACTGTGCAAAATATCGCGGATATTCTCGATCACCGCCCGCGTTTGCGCGCGGATGTCGAGCTGCGTTGTGCCCAGCGAATCCACTTCAGCACCCGCAATCGTGTTGTCCACCCGCCGCGCGCTGGTTCCAGACACAAACAGAAAATCTCCAGCCCGTTTAACGTGTGGATACTTGCCGCGCGGCATAGCCTTTCCCTCAACGACCTTGCTATCTGTTCCGCTCATCTTCAATTATTTCCAGCCAACCTAAAGATCACAGCCGAATGCAAACGTTGTTGAGTTCGGAGTAGAAATTCAATGAGTGCATCCCGCCTTCGCGGCCGATTCCGGAAAGTCCCGCTCCACCAAACGACGTTCGCAAATCGCGCAAGAACCAACAATTCACCCAGGTAATGCCCACATTCATTTGCTGTGCCACACGATGACCGCGCTTCAAGTTCGAGGTCCAGATCGACGCCGCAAGTCCATACTTCGTGTCATTAGCCATTGCGACTGCCTGTTCTTCCGAATCGAAGGGCGCAATGTGACACACCGGCCCAAAGATTTCCTCCTTCACGCACCGTGCCGATTCCGGCAGTCCAGTATAGATGGTTGGCTGCACATAGAAACCGCGGTCGCGATTATCGCCAAATTTCGGAACTCCTCCGCCCGTGATAACCGTCGCTCCTTCTTTCTCAGCCAGATCGTAATAAGAAAGAACTTTGTCTCGATGTTGCGCCGAAATCAGCGGACCCAAATCAGTTGCCGCGTCGGTCGGCCAGCCCGCATGCAGACTCTCCGCCTTCTGTTGCAGCGCATCCACAAACGCACTGAAAACTTTTCGCTCCACATAAACCCGCTCAGCGCACAAACACACCTGCCCGGTATTAAGGAACACGGCCTCAGCCAACCCGTTCACGGCTTCATCAAAGTTGCAATCTGCGAATACGATCGCTGCATTCTTTCCGCCCAGCTCAAACGAGACAGGCTTCACCGTGGATGCCACCGCTTTCATGATGGCTGCCCCAGTCTTCGATTCACCGGTAAACGTAACCGCGTCCACATCGGAGTGTCGGGTCAAGAACTCTCCCGCGGACCCCGGCCCGAAGCCATGCACCACGTTATAAACTCCATTCGGAATCCCCGCATCCTGCATCGCCTCTGCAAGAAGCGCAGCCGTAGCCGGAGTTTCTTCGGAGGGCTTCACCACCACCGTGTTCCCGCAAGCCAGTGCGGGCGCAACTTTCCAGGTGAGCAACAGCAACGGTAAGTTCCACGGCGTGATCACGCCAACCACGCCCAAAGGCTTGCGCACCGCATAATTCAGAGCGTTCGTTCCATCAGGAGTTTCGGTCTGAAAAGACTCCAGCCCGGCCATTTTCACCAGGTCGGCAAACACGCGAAAATTCGCAGCCGCCCGAGGAACGTCAAGCTTCGATGCCAGAGAAACCGGCTTGCCCGTATCCGCAACTTCGGCTTGAACGAAGCAGTCAAACCGTTTCTCAATCGCGTCCGCAACCCGCTGCAATCGCGCCACCCGTTCGCGGACACCGAGCCGTCCCCACTCTCCCCGCAACGCGCGCCGAGCCGCATGCACAGCGTCGTCCACCTGTGACTCGCCCGCTTCGGTGACCTGTGCAATCACGGTTCCGTCCGCGGGATTCACATCCGGGAACTCCTGCTTCCCAGACACGAACCGGCCATCAATGTAGTTCTGGATTAATTTCACGAAAGCTCCAGGCGGGACTCGGCAATCCTAGCAGGGCCGTCGGAAACGAAGCAATCTTTGGCCGGGCGAATAAGGGTCTAGCGAATCGGCTTCGGACGCTCTTCGAGGTAGCGCCGCAATGAGTCACGCCAGGATGGCATTTCAATTCCGAGTGCGCGCAGACGAGTCGCAGACAATACCGAGTAAGAAGGTCGAGGCGCAGGTCGCGCCATCTGCTGGCTGCTCACCGGACGCACAACGGTCGCAAGCCCCGCACCGCTGATAATGTCCCGCGCAAACTCAAACCAGGTGCAGTCGCCCGCGTTAGTCACATGCACAATTCCGCTCGCATCCTTCCGGCACAGTCGAACAATCGCTCGCGCCAGATCGACCGAGTACGTCGGACAGCCCCGCTGATCGTTCACCACATCAAGCGCCGGACGGCTCGCCGCCAACTTCAAAATCGTATCCGGAAAACATTTTCCGCCAATTCCAAACAACCACGACGTTCTGGCGATGCAGCACTCCGGCATCAATGCCAGCAACCTGATCTCTGCCTCAGCCTTGGTTCTTCCGTACACGCTCTGCGGATTCCGGGCATCCTCAATCTCATAAGGCGTAGTCTTCTTGCCGTCGAAGACATAATCGGAGCTCAGAAACACCAGCCGCGCTCCAACCTTCTTCGCCGCCACCGCAACGTTCACCGCCCCATCGCGGTTCACCGCAAACGCGAGATCAGGATTGCCTTCGCATCCGTCCACATCCGTATAAGCTGCAGCCAACACGATCCACTCCGGATTCGATTCCTGCACGACGTCCTGCACCCGCTTCGCATCGCGGATGTCGGCCGCGTGCGACGTGAGTCCAGTCACGGTATCTCCGCTCCACTCGCTCAGGAGCGCCTTACCCAATAACCCGGAAGCGCCAAAAATTGTGACTCGCATCAGGATTTAGTCGAAACACTCAGCGTCGCGGAACGCGGCGCCGCGCCGATCTTTCGCCGACACAATCGGTTCGCCGTCCAGTTCCCAGTTGATCTTGAGTCCAGGATCATTCCAGGCCAGGGTTCGCTCATGTTCCGGCGAGTAGAAATCCGTCGCCTTGTAGAGTACATGCGCCTTCTCGGAGAGCACGCGGAAGCCGTGCGCAAAACCTCGGGGAATCCACAACATGCGCTTGTTCTCGCCCGACAACCGCACCGCTTCCCACCTTCCAAAAGTCAGAGAACTCCGCCGCATGTCCACCGCAACATCCAGAATCCCCCCCTCGGCCACCCGCACCAGTTTCCCCTGAGGATGCTTCAGCTGATAATGCAATCCCCGCAAAACATTTCGCGATGAACACGAATGATTGTCCTGCACAAATTCCTCAACAATCCCAACTTCCGCCATGAGTCGCCGGTTATAGCTCTCAAAGAAAAATCCGCGTTCGTCCCCAAAAACTCGCGGCTCGAGTGCGAACACTCCAGGCAGCGAAGTCGGGATTTTCTTGAGCGCATCCATCGCTGGACGAACTACCTGAACCGCATCCATCAAAATACTCTCTCCCGCAAAAGTTGCATGAGATAAGCCCCGTAACTATTGTTCTTCATCGAGTTGCCAATTCGCTCCACCTGCTCCGCCGTAATGTAACCCGAGCGCAGCGCAATCTCTTCCGGACAAGCCACCATCAGCCCTTGCCTCTTCTCGATAGCCTGAATGTAGAGCGACGCATCCATCAACGACTCATGCGTGCCCGTATCCAGCCATGCCATGCCTCGTCCCATCACCACCACTTCCAACTGCCCCCGCTCCAGGTACACCTTGTTTACGTCGGTAATCTCCAACTCGCCCCGTGCGCTGGGTTTCAGTGATTTCGCGACCTTCACCACTTGATCATCATAAAAATAAAGTCCAGTCACCGCGTAGCGCGATTTCGGCTGCTTGGGCTTCTCCTCAATACTGAGAGCCCGCCCCGAGCCGTCGAACTCCACAACTCCATACCGTTCCGGATCGTGCACCGGATAAGCAAACACCCGCGCGCCCCGCGTCTTCGCGGCGGCTTCCCGCAAATCCTTCGCGAGGTCGTGTCCATAAAAAATATTGTCGCCCAGCACCAGAGCGCAAGCGCTGCCTCCAACAAATTCCTCTCCCACCAAAAAAGCCTGCGCGATCCCTTCCGGCTTGGGCTGCACCTTATATTGCAATCGGATTCCAAACTGACTTCCATCCCCCAGCAGCGCCTCAAACTTCAGTAAGTCCTCCGAAGTCGTAATAAGAAGAATGTCGCGAATTCCCGCCAGCATCAGCGTGCACAGCGGGTAATAAATCATAGGCTTGTTGTAAACCGGCAGCAGACTCTTCCCTATGGCATGAGTCACCGGATACAATCGTGTCCCCGACCCTCCCGCCAGAATAATTCCCTTATAACCCGTACTCGGAGCTCGCATCATAAGCAGATTCTTCTACAGACCTGAGGTCACGCTTCAATATCAAGAAGAGTAGTGCGTCTCAATCCACTGCCGGTATCCCCCGCTGGTCACATCGCGCACCCACTCGGAATTCTCCAGATACCACTGCACCGTCTTGCGAATCCCACTCTCAAATGTTTCCAGCGGACTCCAACCCAGCTCCCGCTTGATCTTAGTCGCGTCCATGGCGTAACGCCGGTCGTGCCCCGGACGGTCCTTCACAAATGTAATCAGCCCGCGGCGCGGCTCTCCGCGGCTCCCCGCCATCTCATCCACAATGTCACAAATCGTCTCCACGATCTCGATGTTCCGCTTCTCATTCCAGCCGCCAATGTTGTACGTCTGCCCCACTCGTCCTCGATCGAGAACTTCCGCAATAGCCGCGCAGTGGTCCTCCACATAAAGCCAGTCGCGGACATTCTGCCCGTCTCCGTAAACCGGCAGCGGCTTCCCATCACGCGCATTTAGGATCACCAGAGGTATCAGTTTCTCCGGGAACTGAAATCGCCCGTAGTTGTTCGAGCAATTCGTAGTCAACACCGGCAATCCGTAAGTGTGATGGTAGGCCCGAACAAAATGGTCCGAAGCTGCTTTCGACGCAGCATACGGACTATTGGGCGCATATGCAGTCGTCTCGGAAAAAGCAGCATCCTCAGGCCCTAGCGATCCGTACACTTCATCCGTCGAGACATGCAAAAATCGAAAGTCGATTTTTCCCCGCTCACCCAACCCATTCCAATATGCCCGCACTTCTTCGAGCAGCGCAAAAGTCCCATCCACATTTGTGCGAATGAAATCATCCGGCCCCCGGATCGACCGATCCACATGGCTCTCGGCAGCAAAATGCACGATCGCCCTCGGCTTGCGGCGTTCCAGCAGCCCGCGCACCAGGCTTCGGTCGGCAATATCGCCATGCACGAACTCATACCGCCGCTGGTTTGCGACGCTTTCCAGGTTGCGCAGATTGCCCGCGTATGTGAGCTTGTCCAGGTTCACGACGGCGGCCGAATCCCGTTCCATCCCCTGCAGGATGAAATTAGACCCGATAAAACCCGCTCCGCCAGTGACGAGGATCGTATTTTCCATATCGTGGAACTTGGTCTCGAATTCAACCTGACGTGACCGCTCGCCACACCGTAGCCCGCGAACGAACCCAATTGTAAACAAAAAGGACGGGATTGACCCCGTCCTCTGTTGGTGCACTCGTTTTGTTCCAGCTAAATCATTTCGCGCAGACTACACGCTGCATGTCTTATCCCGCCTTCCGCTGGCCCGCCGCCGCAGCCGCTGCCACGCGCCCAACCGGCATTCGGGGCGGAGTTTCCGCCAACTCCCAGCCCATCATCTCGAAATACACTCGCTCGATCTCCGTCGCAATCTGCCCCCACTGATAATGTTCGCGGATGCGGCGTTTCGCGGCCTGTCCGGCAGCTTCCCGTACCGCCGGATTTGCAATCAGGAATCGCAGCCGGTCCGCCAAGTCCGCCGCATCCCCCCGCCGGAACGTGAATCCCGCATCATCCACGGCTTCCCGATTCTCCGCGACGTCGCTGCTCAGCACGCAAAGTCCGGCACCCATCGCATCCAGCAGCGCCAGCGACAATCCTTCCAGATCAGAAGGCAGGACGAACACCATGGCATTGGTCAGCAACTCATCGAGCGCCTCACCCGAGACCCAGTCCAGAATCTTGATCCGCTCACTCGCGTGGGACTGCAATTGGCGCGAATAATCGTCGCAGTAGCTCGACGCTCCTGCCATCACGAGCTTAACGTCAGTGTCCAACTTTTCATAAGCTTCCACCAGCAGATGGCAACCTTTCTCCGGAGAAAACCTCCCCAGAAACAAATGTATTTGCCCGGCTCCAGGCCCCAATCAAAGATCTTGTCCGGCAACCGCCGCTCGCGCAGCACACCTCCGTTCGGAACATAAGAGGTCCCCGCTCCATAGCGTCCTCGATAATATTTCTGCAGCGCCTGTGAGACCACCATCGTGTGGCTGGGCAAACTCACCGCCGCTCGCTCCCCCAGCCGCAAGACAGCCGCAGCGATGCGGCCCCATTTCTTCCGCTGCCAGTCGAGCCCCTGCACCGTGACCATGGTTTTCTTCCCCGCCATCCGCGGAATAAATGAAAACAACGCCGGCCCCAGCGCGTGATAGTGCACCACATCACAAGGCTGAATCAGAACATGGAGCGTGCTGAGAAATGTATGCACCAGTGTCTCCAAGTGCTTCGATCGAATCGTCGGCAGCCGCACCACCCGTATGCCGTTGCGCTGTTCCCCCAGTGGAGTGAAATAGGTCCGGCAATACGCAGTCACCTCGTGTCCCATCCCCGTCAATCTCTTCCCAATCTCTTCGTAATAGGTCTCAATGCCGCTGTACTTTGAAACCAGCCCCCGCCCCCCAATAAATGCGACGCGGAGCATCCGCTTCTGAAACTCCGCGGGCGGAACGTCGACATCACCCAAAGCAGGGCCAAAGACAAGGCGCTGCAAGGGAACGAAGCTCCCTCGATTTCCCCGCGGCATTCCGCCTCGCACCGTTCCCATCACGAGGGTTCTTCGAGTCCTGCTGCCCCTCGGCGCGCCTGCCGATTGTTTCTTTTCATCAATCACGCGCTCATATAAATCAATCAATGCCTCGTAATGAGCCCCCGGCGTGTACCGATCCCGCACCTGCTCCCGTCCTGCTTGCCCCATTTTGTCCGCCAGTTCAGGTTGTGAGCTGAGAAACCGGATGGCCGCCGCCAGCTGTTCCACATCGCCCACCCTGTACAAGAGTCCAGTCTTGCCAGCCTGCACCAGTTCCCGCCGCGATCCCAGATCCGTAGCCACCACGGCCCGCGCCTCGGCGTAAGACTCCAGAATCGTCTTGCCCAAAGTTTCATATGCATGGGACGGCAGCACGGTAAAGCGTGAACCAGCAATCGCACGCTCTAATTCCGCTCCCCGCATGTAGCCCGCGAACTCGACGTTGGCCAGTCTCAGCTCCGCAGCCAGCCGTTCCAGCCTGCCTCGCTCTGGTCCATCCCCCGCAACGATCAGGCGAAGATTAGGCAGCCGCTGCATGGCCTTCAGTAAGTCGTCCACGCCTTTTTCCGCCGACAACCTCCCGAAATAAAGCAGCGGGGCGTTCTCCGCTCTCCGCTCAGCCACAGCCTTGACCGCCTGGAAATGAGGCAGCACTTCGAACGCGGCTGGATCCCACCCATGCTCGACAAACTTGTCCCGCACAAATTGGCTCGGCGCCAGAAAGCAGTCCACGCATTTCCGGTACGTGCCCAGCCATTTGTGGAAATAAGCTTCCGCCACCAGCGTCATCCGCGCGCCCCATCCTGGATAGCATTTCTCCTTCATCGCATGCCAGAATTCCCCACCCTTGCACACCTCGCAGGCTTCTCCGCGCAATACCAGGTTGTAGCTCGCGCACAGCACCTTGAAATCATTCAAGTGATAAACAACCGGAACCTTCTGCGCCTTCAACTCCCACAAGATCGACGGTGAAAGATGGTGATAGATGTTCCGCACATGCGCCACATCCGGCCGGAACTCCGCGATCATCCCCCGAAGCCGGCGCCGCGCCTCCAGCGAGTAAATCGCCCGCCCCGCCAAGCCAATCTTGCGAAACCATCCCGTCCGCTGCTTGAAGTCGACATGCGGCACGAAATGGCGATCATAGGCAGTGGAACTCCCTCGAGGATCGGCCATCGAAAACAGTGCCACCTCGTGTCCCTTCGAGCGCATCAGTTCCATGGCTTCGAACAGATAGACTTCGGTCCCGCTGAACGCGTAGTTATATTTGTTGCAAAACAAGATCCTCATGAGGAAGGCTCCAATCCTGAATTACGAGCTCTGGAATTGCTGTCAGTTGTAGAAACCGGTCACCAAAGTGACTCAGGTTCTTCGTACGGTTGAAGTTGTGAAGCACTTGTACCTGCGCGGCATGCCGGATCCAATCCAGCCGGCTCACCGCATTGCGATCCTCCCGGCACAGCTGCTTTTCTAGGAAAAGAATCTTTGACACGAAATCCGGCAGCGCCCCAGGCGCGTAGAGAAAACCCGTTTTTCCAGGAATGATGATTTCCGGGATTCCGGTAATCGCCGGCGCGAGCACGATTTTGCCCCGCATCATCGCTTCCATCAGCACCAGCGGAATTCCCTCGCTGCGGCTGGTAAGCACAACCACATCGGCGCGCCCGTAAAGTGCATCCATCTGCGGCCGGGCCATGTGGCCGAGCAGCGTGATCTCGTCTTGCAACCGGTTTTTTCGGATCAGAAACTCCAGACGTTGCCGCTCCGGTCCTTCTCCTGCAATCAAACATTCAAAGTCGACCCCGCAATCCCGCAGCCGGGCACACCCGCGAACCAGAAATGCGTGATCTTTCACTGCGTGCAGCCTTCCCACAGCTAGCAAGGTGAAGGTGCGGCGCGTACCGCGAGCAACCCGGCAAACTTCCGCGCGTTCCGGCGCATCCACCCCCAGCCGCGAAACCATGATCTTGCTAGCCTCAATCGCCGGAAAATGTTCCAGAATGTAGCGGCGGTTGTACTCGGAAATAGTCACGCAGAACCTGCAGTTCTTCAGCTTCGTATCGAGATAGGCCCGCTTCAGCAGCAGGTCTGACCCGTGCAGAGTCACACTGAAACTCACTCCCAGCAGCCGCGCCGCCACCATCCCGATCCACGACCCAAAATAGCCGTGATGCACGTGCACGTGCTTCACTCCGCGTCCCTCGAGCAGCACGGCGTAATACGCTCCCAGCCCGGTGTGCAACAGCGCTTTCAGTCGGCGTTTCGGCGATTCCTTCCCCCGTAAGAGCACCCGAGCCACCAAGTCGGCAATTTTCCCCCACCGCCGAATTACAAGACCGAGCGCGCGCAGCAGAATCAGCACTCGAACCGGTTGCAGGCAGAGAATTTCCGGCTGCAAATCTGTACTCGCATTTCCGCTCGGCCCCGCTTCCCGCCGGCGCACGCTGCCCGCAATCACCTGAACACCCCGCCGCCGCAACTCCCGGATCTCCTCGCCAACATAGGGCTCCACAGCCACAGGAAATTGATTAGCGAGATAAGCCACCGTCAACACAGAATCGGGAGTCGCAGAATAAGAAATCGCAGAATTAAGAGTTGGAGATCCAGATAGAACGAGATTTACGCAGCAGATACAAGAGTTCTACGGGCAGACCGACTGAGGATAGGTTCCAATTCGCAACCAGCCCGTCTCCGCTGCGCCGCCAGCATTCCCGCCATCGCAAACAGCAGCCCGTTCACGAACTGATAATTCATCACAACCAGTGCAGCATTCACCCAGTAGATGCCGAGCAACACCGGCCACATGCCGTGAAACTGCTGATTCAGAAAACCGTCGCGCTCAGCCCGCGGAACCAGTCCACGCCCCAACCGCAAAATCTCCCACATCAGCCACCCATAGAGCGCTAGGCCAAAGACGCCATGCTCCACCAGCAACTCCAGGTAAGTATTGTGCGGATACAGCTCCTTCTCCTTGTACCCGCTGACATGCCGCGCCAGTTCCGCCGGCATCTGGTTCACTCCCCAGCCGGTGATCGGCTTTTCCAGGAACATCTGCCAGCCGCCGGTATAGACCGCTTTCCGGAAATCAAGCGGCCCAGATTCCTGCAGCCGCTCCGTGAGCGCCCGTCGCTGATCGTCAAAACTCAAAGTGATCAGCAATCCCAAAGTTCCCACCATCGTCACCGCAACACAGATTCGCCGCAGCCTCTGGTTGTGCGCCCGAACAATCAAAACCACCACGCTCACCGCGAACGAGAGCCAGACCGCCCGCGTCATCGTCGCGAGAATTGCTACGGGCAAGGAAGCCAGCAGCACCGCCGCTCTGATTCCTCGAATTCTTCTTCGCAAGAACGCATGCAACGCCAGCACCCCAAGCATATTTAGAGAAACCCCATTCGCCACCGCCTGCAGCAATGGACCTCGTGCTCGGTCCACGTGATAACCCAAACTTTCATCCAGAATGAAGCGCGGAAAGATCAACGACTTCGCGCCCACCAGAAACGCGATCGCCGTGAAGCACAGATAAGCCAGCACCACCAGCGCAAAACCCTCGAACTGCCGCAACCTTCGTTCCTCCCGAAACACCAGCCCCGCCAGGTGAAACAGCGCGAACGGCACAAGAAACTTCGCCGCCAGCAAACACCAGGTCCGGTTGTCGAACGGTTGACCAATAACGCTCGCGACCGCCAAAAGCGTCAGCCCGATCATCGGCCAGGTCGCCCGCTCCACCACCAACAACCGCTGCCGCATCACGACCGCACGCACCGTCACCCCAACCACCAGCAACAAAAATGCGACCCGATCGATCTCATAAAAAGGCACATCCGGAGGCCTCAACAGCATCGCCGTCAGCGCCGCCAGAAATAGCCCAGCCGGCACCGTCATCATCGCCTGCAGCGGACGCAGCCCTACTCGCATCCCACCCCACGCCACTTCTCTGGCCCACGAACGCTGCTGCCCCATCCTCACTGACAATGGCGCCGTCACTCTCCGCCCCCTCGCAGCACCACCGCCGCCGTCTTCAGCAAAATCCTGAAATCCATCCCCAAACTCCATCGAAGGATGTACTCAATATCCAGTTTCATCCCTGCTTGAAACGACGGATTCCGCCGCGCCGTTACCTGCCAAAGCCCCGTCATCCCCGGAACCACATCCAGCCGCGGCAAGTGCTCAATCGCGTACTCTGAAAAATCATCCAGAGGGTGCGGCCGCGGCCCCACCAGGCTCATCTCCCCTCGCAGCACGTTCCACAACTGCGGAAGCTCATCCAGACTGTAGCGTCGCAGTACTCGTCCCACCCGCGTGATTCGGGGATCGTCTGTGATTTTGAAGAACGGTCCTTGCCTCTGATTTCGCCCCCGCAGCTTCTCCTTCAGTCCATCTGCATCTCTCACCATCGTTCGAAACTTGTAGCAGCGAAACGCTCTGCCCTTGCGTCCCGCACGCAGCGCCGCATAGAGCGCCGGCCCCGGCGAATCCAGCCGGACGAGAATCGCGATCACCGCCAACGCCGGAGCCAGCAGCATCAGCGCTACCCCCGCTCCCGCCACATCCAGCGCCCGCTTCAGAAATAATCCCACCACCGGCAAGCGCTCTTCGTGCAGAGAAATAAGAGGCATGTCCCCAATCCGTTCCGTTTCCCTCATTGGCTCGCACCCAAACAGATCCGGCGCAATCTTCACATCCAACCGCAATTGCCGAGCCGCGCGCAGCACCCGCAGCGCCAAGTCCCGATCATGCGGCGCGGCCAGAATCACCTCATCCACAAACGCCGTGCGCGCCAGTTCCGCCAAGTCACTCGTCCGTCCCATCACGCCCTTTCCAGCCAGCTTCCGGTCATCCAGAAAACCGCAAACCGACCGGCCCATCTCTGGATGTTTTTCCAAGTAACTCGCCAGTCGCTGTCCCAGTCCCCCTGCTCCAACGATCAGGACATTCCGCATCCCGCCCCGGGTCGGCGTGCTGGGCCGTTTGCCTTCCCGCTGCGCCCACCGTAAGGCAAGCAATCCGCCGGAGTGCAACATGCCTGCAATCCAGACCAGCGCAGACCGCAACCATTTTCCAGCGCATCCACTCTGCGGAGGTCCCGGCAGCCGCAGCTCCACAACGCCCCCGGCATTTTTTCGGCTAGCTTCCGCCAATCGAGCCGCATCCGGAGCCGAAAATCCCGCACACCCACCTGCTTCGCGCTGTGGTTTTCTCCGAACGCCAACCGAGGCTGCTCCTGGAATTAACCGCGCAGCCCACTCGGTTCCGTAAGGTTTTCCCTGTCCTGGATTTAAAAAAGGAGAAGACACTTCAGACCAATTCCAACTCATAGCCCTTGATCTCGATCGCCAGCGAGCGCTGGATCGATTCAATCGAGATCACCAGCTTTCCTTCTTCGTGCTTCACCAGCACGCCTTCCAATCCCTTCAAGCACCCGCCCCGGATCCGCACCCGCTGTCCGGTGTGCACGAACGCGTGCAGGGAAAACAACCCTTTCTCTTGCAGCAGCAATTGCAGATCCTCGATCTGCTTCGTTGGCACCGCCACCACGATCCCTCCAAAGCTCACAAAACCAATCAGTCCGGCAGTGTGCAATACCACCCGCCGCGCATCAATAGACTGATCGATGTGCACAAATGCGTACCCAGGGAACAGAGGAATCGTTACCACCTTCGCCCGGTCGCTCCACGTGTGATTTTCGGTCAGCAATGGCAGGTAGACTTTGCAGCTTTTGTGGTTGAGCTGTGCCACCACTCTCTTCTCGAACCGGTACCGGGTCTGTACCGCGAACCACTGTGACGGTGTGGTCACCACCACCGGCTGCGTCTGAGTCAAAACAACGCCCGCCGCCGGGACTCCATAGCTACCGCTCATTGAGTCCCACAGCCATTTCTCGTTTTCATTTGCACAGCGTGTTCAGCTCTTACCACGCCGCAGCACTTGCGGCAGGCAATCAGCACTTGTCAGAACAATCTTTTCCAGTAATGCAAGCTCTACAGCCGGCGATAAATCCGCTCCGGGACCGGAAACCTTCTCTCGCTCAACACCGTTCCCAGCAGCCGAGACTGCGCCCCCTCCAGCGTTTCCTTGATCTTGCGGGCGGTCGCTCTTCGTGTGCTGTGAGCCCCGACCACCAGAATGATTCCGTCCGTGAGTTGCCCCAGCAACGCAGCCTCACTCGATATCCCAGCCACAGGCCCGTGAATTACGGCATACTCAAACTCTTTCCGCAACTCCGCCAGCCAGGAAGCCCAATAGCGTCCTGTTCTTGATTCCTCGCCGCATTCGCGCCCAGCGAACCCCGGCACGCGCCACAAGTTGACCGCCATCTGGGTAGACCATGATTTGATTGGCGAGGACTTGATAGGACATCTCCCCGAGCTCTGGGGATAATCCCGCACCGCCTCTTCTACCCCCGCAGTTATTGGGCAAGAAGCCCGGCCCACCACCGCGATATGGGCGCTCGTCTCCAGTGCCAGTGCCCATCCCACTTGGTCGCAGATGCTACCAACATCTGTGTGTGGCTCCGCCGCGCTGAACACGATCTGGGTCACAGGTCGACCTCCGCTGGCAAAAAACACACGTTGCACCAGGCCCCGAATCTGATCCCGCGCAAAGTCTTCCCGATTCCAATCGCTCGTCGTCGCGCATAAAACCTCAACCTGCTGTACTCGAGCCTCCTGCACCCGTGACCCCATCAGTTCGGAACTTCGCAGTACGTCCGCGTTCGCACTCATTTCATCTCCTAGGCAGATAACCGTTGCTCTATTTCTTCCGGGATCGAAGCCAATACCGGGATTTCCAGGCACCTAAAAACTTCTTCCGGCGTGCGCAGCGCAGGGTCAAGATAATCCGCCTCGAACGCCGCCCCCGCACCGGAGCCCAGCGCAGCCACGAAGCCCACCAGCACAACCACTCCGGCCGGCCACACCGGCAGAGCCGGCACCACCGGCTGCTCGGCGATCGCTACATTGACAATGCCGCCTTCGTCCAGCGCATCGCCCATGCGTGCTTCCTCCCGTTTCCTAACGTAGAGCAGGTAGTTCTCCTGCGCCGCCTTCTCGCTGCTCGTCAGATCATCCTGCACAATCGCATCCTCGCCCAGCTCACGCGCCAGGCTGCGATATCCGGCCAATTGCGCGCTCGTCGCTGCCTCTCGCGCCTCCAGTCCCTTCATCTCAACCTGCGCCTTTTGCAGCTCTGCCACGGCCCATTCGTAGTTCGTATCCCGGTCAGTAGTTTCATCGCGCACTGGACTAGCCTTCTGTTCCGCAATTGCGCCTTCGGCTTGAGTAATCTCCTGCTCCACCTCCCGCACTAACCGATGGCTGGGCTCAAACTTGGTCAGCAACTGTGTCTTCTTCAACTCCAGATCCAGCAGGCTCGCCTTCAGCGCCCGCAACAGCTCCGGATTATCCGCGGTGCGAACCTGCGTAGTGGTCCGCTCCGGCAACTTCGCCAGCTGTTCCCTCAGTTCGTGAACTCGATGCTCGGTGTCCGACATCTCCACCTGAGTCTGCCGGTAACTCGCCTCCACGTCGTTAAGCCGCTGCAACACCAGATCGCGTTGCTGAGCGGCGACCACCACGTCATGGCTTTTCGTGAACTCCATCAACTTGCCCTGGGCCGCTTCCAGTTGCCGGCGCGATTCCCCAGTCTGCTCATCGAAGAAATGCAGTTGTCCGCCCGGCCGGTGGACTTCCATGTGCTTTTCCAGATACACGCTGGCTAGCGACTGCAGCACATGCGCCGCCAGTTGAGGGTCAGCCGCGCCATAACTCACAGCGATCAGGTTGGTTTTCTTGATCGGTTCCACCTCCAGCTTGCTTGCCAGTTTCTTTGCCGCTCGCTGTACTCGCGCTGCTTGCTGCTCATGGGGACGC
>Ga0206878_10164_pt1 | contig 29064 bp, 28 predicted proteins | sample Alteio_BWOrgCont_8_FD_152621 | JGI IMG/M metagenome (GOLD analysis project Ga0206878, IMG submission 152621) | Enriched cells from forest soil in Barre Woods Harvard Forest LTER site, Petersham, Massachusetts, United States -... | ecosystem: Environmental > Terrestrial > Soil > Temperate forest >... | reverse complement strand
CTCCGCCAGAGTAAGCAGCTGTCCAACTTGCGCCCTAACTCCACTTCTGCAACACTAACTCCGCACCATGGTCCGTCACTACCTCATCAAAGGCCGCGTACAGGGCGTCGGATTCCGCTGGTATGTGCATCGCGAAGCCGGCGCGCTCGGGCTAAATGGATGGGTGCGCAATACCGAAGACGGTCACGTTGAGGTTGTCGCGGCGGGAGAGGTTGAACAGCTTTCAGAATTGCAGGCTGCCCTGCAGAAGGGTTCGCGCGGCAGCCGGGTCGATGCCGTCATCGAGCACGAGCTGGCCGAAAGCGAATCAAAAGATCTTGGACCGTTTCAGATTGAAGGCGCCTGGTGATAGAGTTCAGCCGAAGGAGTTCTAACAACTTGTCCGCGAGATTGATACAGCATTCCCCGATTAATTGCGACCCGTTAAAGGAACTGGTTCGTACCGTTCCCGATTTCCCCAAGCCGGGCATTCTCTTTTACGACATCACGACCCTGCTGAAGGACAAGAAGGGCTTTGCCGAGCTGATTGACGCGCTGGCGGCCCACTATATCGGAAGAGATATCGATCTGGTGCTGGGCATCGAGGCGCGCGGATTCATCTTCGGTCCTGCGCTCGCCTACCGCCTGAACGCAGGTTTTGTTCCAGTACGGAAGCCGCGAAAGCTGCCGGCTCCGACGGCCCGCGTTACCTACGATCTGGAGTATGGGTCGGACTCGCTGGAGATTCACCTCGACGCTATCGAGCCGGGTCAGAACGTTGTCCTGGTGGACGATCTGCTGGCCACGGGGGGAACGATGGAGGCGACCGTAAAGCTGGTGCAACAACTGGGGGGACACATCGCCGGCCTCGCCTTCGCCGTGGAACTGGACTTTCTGAAGGGCCGGGATAAATTCTCTGAGTTCGATGTCTTCAGCCTTTTGCACTATCAAGAGTAGCTGCTGAAATGTTCGCTAGACGGTAGACGACCGGCCACGCAGAAAGTGGAAGATGATCGAAATCACAGCGAACACGAGCAGCAGGTGGATCAAGAATCCAGCGGTGTGAAACATGAAGAAGCCACCGACCCACGCGAGAATCAAAACCAGCGCCAATATCAGAAACATGCAAACCCTCTTTTCTTGGGGAGGCCATCTACGCCCACCTCAATCTCTGATGGCAGTGAGGGTGAGAAGTTTGCTCAGATCAAAAGAAAATCGTGCGGGTGCGAGATATATTTCGCACCCCGCACGATAACTCGCTCTTTAAGCTGCCTTTGCTTCGACGTTGATCTTCTTTGCCACTTGGGTGAGTTTTGTGTCTGCCGCCTTCTCTTCTTCCAGCGTTTCGCTTAGCAGGCGCACTGCCTCTCTTTCGCCAAGCAACTCTGCGTAGGTGCGAGCCGAGCCATACGCAGCAATCTCGTAGTGTTCCACCCGCTGCGCTGCCGCGATCAGTCCTGCGTCGAGCACCTCTGCCTCGCCGCCTTCGCCAGCCCGCTCGTCGCCTTCTTTCAGCAGGCCCTTCATCCCTTCACAGGTTTTGCCCTTGGGGCTTTCATTCAGGTGGTCGAAGATCTGCTCCAGCCGCTTTACATGGTTCTTCGTTTCTTCCAGATGATGTTCAAAAGCCTGCTGCAGCGCTGGTGCAGAAGAAGCTTTGACCAGCTTTGGCAGGGCCTTGGTGATCTGCGTTTCCGCCGAATACAGGTCCTGCAGTTCATCTAACAACAGTTCGTGCAATGTCTCCAGTTTCATGAGTTACTCCAGTTTGGGTTTGGGGGTATTACCGAACAGTAACTAGGATGCGTCGCGGTCGTTCTGCGGATGGACGACTGAAATGTTTCTCGAAGACCAAGTCACTCTGAAATCTGCAGCCGCTCTCCCAGCTTCAGATAGCCTTTGCGCCTGGACCAGTCTTGCATCGCAATTTGTAGCTGCGGCAGTGGCACACGAAAGCCGGCTTCCAAAAGGCCGTCGCCCGCCCGGCAGGGCGGTCATCGAAGGCTGCTTAGTTGCCCTGCTTTCGGGAACCTATCTCCGGCCTTTGGGACCGGCGGCGCGTACATTTTCTGGCGCATCGAATTTGCTGAAGTTCTCCTCGAACTTCGCGGCCAGCAGCGGCGCCTGCTTGTCGTAGGCCTGTTTGTCGGCCCAGGCATTGCGCGGGTGTAGCAGCTGGTCGGGCACATCGGGGCAGGTGGTTGGAATGCTCAAACCAAAAGCATCCTCGGTTACAAATTCGGCCTTCGCCAGGCGTCCATCGAGAGCCGCATGCACCATGGCCCGGGTGTGCTTCAGGCTCATGCGCTTACCTGCGCCAAATCCGCCGCCGGTCCAACCTGTGTTCACCAGCCAGCACTGAGCGTCATGCTGGCGCAGACGATTGCCCAGCATCTCGGCATACAACTTGGGCGCGAGCGGCAAAAATGGAGAGCCAAAGCAGGCCGAAAACTCCGGCACCGGCTCGCTGCCCAATCCCGCCTCCGTTCCGGCGAGCTTCGCTGTGTATCCCGACAGGAAGTGATACATCGCCTGCTCTGGCGTCAGTCTGGCGATCGGAGGCAGTACGCCAAAGGCATCGGCCGCGAGAAACAGCACATTCTTCGGATGGCCGCCCATGCCGGGAATCACCGCGTTCGCGATGAATTCAATCGGGTAGGCCGCCCGTGTGTTCTCTGTGTAGCGAATGTCGCTGTAGTCGGGTTCCCCTGTCTTCGTGTCGATAACCACATTTTCCAGCACGGAGCCAAAGCGGATGGCGTGATAAATCTGCGGTTCCTTTTCCTCCGATAGATCGACGCATTTGGCGTAGCATCCGCCCTCGAAGTTGAACACCCCGTTCGGGCTCCAGCCATGCTCGTCGTCGCCAATCAAGCGGCGCAGAGGATCGGCGGAGAGCGTCGTTTTGCCCGTCCCCGACAGGCCGAAGAAGAGCGCCGTCTCGCCATTCGCGGCGATATTCGCCGAGCAATGCATGGGGAAGACATCGCGTGCGGGCAGCAGGTAATTCATCACACCAAAGATCGATTTCTTCATCTCGCCTGCATACTTAGTGCCGCCAATCAAGATCACTTTGCGAGTGAAATCGGCGAGGATGAATGTGCCCGACCGCGTGCCGTCGCGTTCGGGAACTGCTTCGAATTCCGGAGCGGCGATCACTGTAAATTCGGCGGCGTGGTGTGCAAGTTCCGTCAATTCAGGCCGCACGAAAAGCTGCTTTACGAAGAGCGCATGCCACGCGTATTCGCAGATGATCTGAATCGGCAAACGGTATGCGCGGTCGGCCCCAGCGTAGAGGTCCATGACGTACAGATCGCGCTCCGCCATGTGCTGCACAACGCGATCGAGCAGCGCCTGAAACTTCTCCGGCGGAAAGGGCTGATTGACTTTGCCCCAATCGACACGGTCTTTGGTCTCCGCATCTTCCACGGTGAACTTGTCACGAGGTGAGCGGCCGGTACGGGCGCCGGTGAGCGCCAGCAATGCACCGTTCGCAGCCAGGCTCGCCTCTCCGCGCGCAATTGCGGTTTCGACCAACTGCGGTATCGACAGGTTGCGGTAGACGTGCGGGCCCTCCGTCAGTGCTCGTAAATCTTGTGTGACGGTGGCTGCTCCCATCAATACGCTCCTTCTCAGGCAAACCGTTTATTGTGCCATTCGAGGATAGGGGATGGCAAAAGCTCTGGAGCAATCTCTTGGGTGGGAGAAGGCTGCTTACGGCTGGGGCTGTGCGTCGTCGCCCGTAGGCATCAGGGTTGGCAGCTTGCTGGTATGGCCGGCCTCGTGCAGCACGGCGTCGAGATGGTCGAGCACTTCCTCAACGCTCATGGTGTACATCTCGCGGCCGTTGTCGTAGCCGGATTCGACGGCCTGTTTCAGGTACCGGCCGGCAATCTGCGCTGCGAGTGCATCGGTAATCACGTTGCCGGTGCGCTGCTTCTGTTGGACCCATGCCTGGCATGGCATGGCAATCCATACCGGGCGGCCGCTGACATCGAACCGCACATCGACCGCATCGGCGTGTCGGGTGGCGATGGCCACGACATTCGCAATCCACCGGCAGTACAGATCCCCGCCCGTCCAACGGTCGGTTACGTGGAAGTCTTCATACATGGCAGCTTTAGACTAATCGCAGGCTCCTCCGACAGCAAGTGGAATACCGCCTGACCCAATCCCTATACCCAATACTGACCCATTCATGGTGCAACGGAGACCAATCATTTGCGACCTTGAGCGAGAAATCACATCTTTTACACGAAACCTTCGTCCAACATTTGCCGTCCAAGCACGTTGTGTTTTTATTTTCAAAGGAGTAATCAAAGTGACCCTTACACCCCAGTCTGCCCGGCGTTATGAGGAGAAGCTTCTCGAGCAGAAGCGTTTGCTCGAGCAGGCTATGCTGACCGCCGTGGAGCAAGGCCGCGAAACAACAGCGGACGACACGCAGGACATAGCCGATCAAGCTGTTCTCTCCTATCAAAAGGAATTGCTCTTCAGCCAGGGAACGACTGGCCACCAGCAGCTCACGCTGGTGCGACAAGCGCTGAATCGCGTTCAGGACGGCAGCTACGGCGAGTGCGTCCAATGTGGCACAGAGATTGGCGCGAAGCGTCTGGAAGCTTTGCCCTGGACTCCGCGCTGCATCGATTGCCAGGAAAAGATAGAAAACGGCGAAATCGAAGATCCGGTTCGCGCTGCCTGATCCTCAGTACGAAAGTGATGGGCTGCCTTAGCGTTGGCCCTGTCGCTGTCAGAGAATCCTGGCAGGGTCGGCTTTTCAGTCGCGGTGCGACTCGCCGGTTGCATCGCGTTTCCCATCGGCCTACCTGCTCACCTTTGACCGGGTGGCTCTCACGCTGCTAAACTTAACGTATCTAAAAGCGGACAGCACCTTGAGCATGACTGTCTGCATAGAGCCTGTAGTTAGGCCAGTCCCCGCCCAGAAGGATTCTGAAGGACCTCCAATTGGATACACAGACACGTCACGCGTTAAAGCAGGATCGCTTTGTTGAGGCGACAGCCTCTGGCCTGGGCTGGTTGCAACTGCATCGCGCCAACGCCATCAAGCTTGTGGTGGCAATCGTCATCATCGTCGCGCTTCTCGTCGGCGGCGCCATCTTCTACAACACCCGATCGAACAACGCAGAGATCGCCTTCGGTCACGCCATGGACATTTACACCACACCGCTGCGCCAGCCCGGGCAGCCGGTGGCGCCCGGCGAGCCGTCTTATGGCACGTCTGCAGAGCGGGCCAAAGCTGCCAATCCACTGTTTTTCGATGTCGCCAGCCGCTACCGTTGGTGGAAGATTGGCGCCAATGCGCAATACTTTGCCGGGCTTACCTATCTCGACATGGGCCAGACGGGGCCGGCGGAAGCCGCCCTGCTGAAGGCTTCTGGCTCGCACGACAGCGCCTTGGCAGCTCTTGCCAGGATGGCGCTCGCCGGTCTCTATCAGCAGACCGACCGGAACGGGCAGGCTGTAGATCTTTACCAGCAGCTCATCAAGAATCCCACGAACACCGTCCCAGCTTCGGCAGCCAAGCTGCTGTTAGCACAACTGTATGAGACCACGAATCCCGCTCAGGCCAAGAAGCTGTACGCTGAGATCAAGGATCAGGACAAGACCACGGCCGCTGGCCAGATCGCCGCGCAGAAGCTTTCCGGAGGTAAGCCGCTCCAATAGCCAGCTAGTCAGAAGTTCTGAGGCTGGTTCTCTTCATCAGCAAAGCCAATTTCTGTTCGTGATTCATGGGCTCCCAGGGGACAAGTTTCTCGGCAAGCACATCCATTCTGCGAAACAGCGTTAGCTCGAGGAAAAGTCCCAGAAAATCCAGATCCCGGAAGACCAACGAGCCGGACTCGCTCATTCTGGCGCGAAGCCGCTCGAAATGGACCGGCATCTCAGTCCAGTGAAGGCTGGAGCGGTGGTGATGGCAGAGGTGGTAACCTTCGTTCAAGAAATTCACCTCGTCCATAACCGTCACCGCATTCGCAAAATAATCCTCAGGCCGCTCTGGATCACAGAAAGCGTGCTGGACCCATGCGGTGATTGCGTTGATGAAATTCATGCACAGAAGAGGAACCAGGACGAACAGCGTCCCAATTCTCCAATCGTAAATAAAGACAGCCGTGAAGTAAGCATAGTAGCGCGCCATTCCCCAGAGCATGCGCCTTCGGTTCTTTTCATCTCCTCTCGCTCTAAAATAGGCGTAGGGAGCAATCCCCAGGACCGTCCAAATGTTGTCCGAGAGATACCAAACAAAATCGAGTCGGCTCGTTCGATCGTAACCGATGCTGTTGCGAGTGTCGTCGGGTCCGCTGTTCTCTCTATGGTGAAGACACACATGAGCCGTGCGACCGAGTTCCGGAGCGTTCCCATACAAATACCCCAGAAAGAATTCGAGGTACCGCCCGAAGACTTTCTCGTAGGTCCCCGAAAAGAATCCGTGGCGCCGGTGCGCTTCCAAGTGGCTGGCGCTGAACATCCTCACAAACCGCTGGAACCTGAGACCGTAAAGTGAAAGATAGAAAGCGATCACAAGCAGCAGTCGAGGTTTCCCTAAAACGAATTGGATCGCGAAAATTGGCACGGCGGTAAGGGTAAGGGAGACCATCAGTCGCAGCGCAGGCGTGTCTCGGGGGTCCTGCAAAACTCCCTGGCCGAGCCGATCGAGGACCCGATCGTACGCCCACGAGAGAAATTCATACGCGTCGCGTAACGGACGAACCCTCCTGAGGAGCATGGCCACGCCGTAGCATCCAAAGGAAAGCACGGCTACGGGCAATGCGGCAGCCATGCTTGCCAACCCCATGGGGACTGGCAGCCACCGAAACAGGGATAGGGGCTTAGGTCTAGCCCCTGGATTCAACACCAGGGAGGCGGCGCCTGGCTCGGGGTTATGAATATCCATCTCAGTACCGTGCACCACGATCCGGTTTATGCGCCCACATGGACATGTTAGGTCGCGCCTATAAATGAGTCAACATTGCCTGCATGGAGGTACCATCTGTTCCGTGTAGTACGGTCGTCATTGGCGGGCAAATGCACGCAACCTCCGAGGATTCCAGTTATCTGCTTCGATATTTCCGAGAGCCTCCAACTGTTTTTAATGTATTCTCGGCCTGTTGCCAAGTTCTGGTATGAGGTCATCCAAGCACAATAGCTATGAGCACCGCGCCATTCCGCAAGCAGTCGGCCACGTTGCCGCGGCCCAACGACAAGCGAAAAATTATCGAGCATTATGATTTTGTCAGCCCTTACTATCAATCGCTTTGGGGCGAACATATCCATCATGGTTATTGGATTCGCGGCGACGAATCGAAAGAACTTGCGCAGCTCCAACTCATGGAGCACCTCGCAGAATTAGCGAATGTCCAAACCGGCGCCGCAGTGCTCGATATCGGTTGTGGCTTCGGGGGGAGCAGCCTTTATCTGGCACAGAAGTACAAGGCGTCGGCAACGGGGATCACTATCTCCCCGGTGCAGGTGGAAATGGCCAGGAAGGCGGCAGTTGCTGCTCAGTTGGACGCGCGTTTCCTTCTGATGGACGCCGAAGCCCTGGATTTCCCCCTGCCGTTTGACCTTCTTTGGTCCGTCGAGTCCATCTCTCACTATCACGATCATCGGATTTTCTTCGTTAACGCTGCACGGTTTCTGAAACCGGGTGGTACCTTTGCGCTCACGGACTGGTTCAAGAGAGCGGACCTTTCCGCTGCGCAAACACGCAGGTTTATCGAACCCATCGAGCGCGGAATGTATGTTGAACTCGAAACTATGGACGACTACGAATCCCATCTCCTTGCCAGCGGTCTGCAAATCGTCCACAGGCAGGATTTGTCACGTCAGTGCGCAAAATCATGGGATCTCGGTGTGGATATGATCCGCGACAAATCCTTTTGGGCGCTTGCCGCAAAAATGGGAAAGCATCTTGTAACTAACCTGAAAGCATTCCAGGCCATGCGCGCGGGTTACTCCTCTGGTAATTTTGTCTGCGGCCTCTTCGTTGCCCGCAAACCTTTTGACATCACTGCGGACTAGCATCGATTCCAGCCGGTGGGTGGTCTGATTGTCAAATTACCTGGTCCACCCCACAGAACCCCGCTTTAGCACTTTGCTATGCGGGCTCTTCGATTTCTACAAGCTTGAGTTCCGCAACTCCGCTGGTGCCCGTCCGAACTGGGCAGCCGACCAGATATGTAATGTTGACGAGCTTCCCGCGCTCCTCGCCCACTTCCCAGCGGTAATCCTCCGAGATGAACCCAGCTGTTGACTCCCTCAGATCGGCCTGCGAATAGGAGCGCAGGCAAGACATCACTCCATCGAACCATAAAGTAAACGGGATGACCGGCAAACAGTAGTTCCAGAAGATACGCGACCACCGAAATGGTCGGATACCTGGGACAAGCCACAGTGCAAGCAGAGGCACAAAGCAAACCGCGAGCAGCGTCCACAGATCGCGTTTGGCGGTGTCAAAAACTGCGATGCCCTGGCGCTGCTCAAAGGCATTCATCAGAATGGCTCTCGCTTCGCTCGGCGCAAAGTGATGAATCGACGTAAACATCGTGCGGAATCCCGCAAGTTCAGGCGGAATGCACATGGCGTCAACCGGTTCGGAATGAAAGGTGATTGCGTTTCCGGTAGCCGCGCACATCTCCTGAAAAGCCCGTTGGTTTGGATATTTGTCTGTGAGTAAAATTGCGGGTGCGCTCTCGCCTCTCTCACCTAAATCACGGGAAAGCCTCGACCACGGACCACCGCCACCCGAGCACAAATCGATGATGCGGTTGGTTCCAGCTTCAGCAAGGGCACGCCGCAGGCGGGGCACAACCGGGCCATAGATATCCTGGGCATTCCACATCGCTCCCAGTCCGTCCGTCATCAGGTCGCGTAAAAAACCAGGGTACAGCCGATGATCGTGAAGCTCGAACCACGTTTTTCTCTGCACGATCCTGATCGCCCTCGAACTCTGCGTCTTGCCAACTTTGGAACCGATTGGCCGCTGATCCTTCTTCGTCAGCCGCTTCTCAGCTTACAGGATTTATATCGAAACGCTCACTGGAAACTTACTTTTGAGAAGGGGCCCTGTTTTTCATGAGCGTAAACGCGGTATCCTCCGTCCTTAGAGCAGGGAGTTAGGATGAGCACATTTCCCGGACAGCTCACTGGCTGGATGGCTCCGGCTCTGATATCGGAGAAGGCGCAGACGTCGACAAATACTTTGGATTCGAGCGAGACGATCACCGCTCTCGTCGCCCAGTACTCGGCGACGCTGTACCGCGTGGCCTACTCGGTAATGCGCAATGCTGCCGAAGCGGAAGATGCCGTGCAGGAAGCATTCTTACGCGTGCTGAAACATCGCGAGAAGCTGAATGAGATCCACGACCTGCGCGTCTGGTTGATTCGCATTACCTGGAATGTGGTGCTCGACAAAAAGCGCCGCAGCAAGACTCGCCCGGAGAACGACGACATTGCAGACTACGTTCGCGTCCTGCCCTCCGCCGACCGCGGAGCCGATGACTCGCTCATCTCGTCCCAGGAGCACCGGAGAATTCTGATGCTGATCGACCGCCTGCCGCACAAGGAACGTGAGGCACTGCTGCTCTCCGCCGTACAGGAGCTGTCTACTGTGCAGATCGCAACTGTGCTCGGCACCAGCGAATCGTCCGTCCGTTCACGAATCTTTCGTGCGCGTCGAGAACTCTCCGCGTTGTTGGAGAAGGAAGGAATATCGTGATGAACACAGGCGTTAAACAAACCAGCCAGAGCTACGATCGGCGCATCGACGAGGCACTGCGGCACTTAGGCTCGGTGACGCCTGCCGCAGGCATCGAGGAACGCATCTCTGCTCGACTTGCTCAGGAACACTCCAGGGTGCGGATCGGAAAATCAGGCCGTGCCCGTTTCTTTGCTCCTCGCTTAGCCGCCCGATTCGCGTTGGGAGCGGTCGCCGCAGCACTCGCATGCGTCGCCATCGTTGCCGGCAGTGTTAATCATTCGCGCAGGATCCAGCCCACCCTGCCCGGTTTTGGATCTTATCAGAATTCCCCCGGAGTCGGCGCAGCCGGCGCTGCGCACCCTGCCAATCGACCCGTCACGCCGCCCCCATCTGGACGCCCCCGCTCGGTGCACCAGCTCCCAGGGGGGCGCGCGGTGATCTCTTCGCAGTCGCAGAAACCCGCCGGCGTCGCCGTGCCGAAGAATCCATCCCCTGCACAGTAAGTTAGTCCGCGATGGCCTCCACCAGGACGTGCAGCAGTGCAAGCACGACCGCGCCGATGAACGCCGCTCCAAAGCTCGCCACCGTGAAGCCCGGGACAATAGCGCTTGCCACCTCCAGAATGATCGCGTTGATCACGAGGAAGAATAGTCCCAGAGTGAGAATTCCGAGAGGCAGCGTAACCAGCTTGAGCAGCAGACCCAAGGTCGCGTTTAACAGACCGATCACCAGCGCCGCGATCAGTGCGGCAGGAAAATTGCGAACATGAAAACCCGGAACAAAATAGGCTACTAGCAACAATGCGCCTGCCTGCAGGAACCATCGCAACAAAAGTCGAAGCATCTTCGCTAAACCTCTTTCCGTTCAATCCGAACCGGTATTCCGTAGATTGTCGATGAAGATTCGGAACCGACCCGGTCGTACCAGCGTACTCTAGATGATTCGCCGAGGAAATATGTTGCGCATGCGCCTCCTTATCCCTCCCCTCGCTCTCTGCCTCACAACCCTCGCCTGTTCCGCGCAACAGGCCGCCCCTATCCCCGATATTCCCACGCTGATGAAGCAGGTCCAGGAGCACCAGCGCAGGCTGGACAAGACGCGCGAAAACTATACCTATCGCGAGGCGATCGTCACGCACGAGTTGGACAAGAATGGAAAGGTAAAGAAGACCGAGAGCGAAGAGAACGAAGTGTTCTTCGTGAACACTCACGAGATCGATCGCAAGGTAAAGAAAGACGGCAAAGACCTGAGCGCCGACGAGCAGAAAAAGGAACAGGGCCGCGTGATGAAGGAAGTCGAGAAGGCACAGAAGACGCCTCCCGGGCAGTCGATGGACAAGAATGAGGTGAGCATAAGCCAGTTGCTCGCCATCATGAAGGTTTCCAACCCGCGCCGCGAAATGCTCGACGGGCGAAGCACGCTGGCCTTCGACTTTGCTGGCGACCCGCACGCGCAAACTCACGGCATGGCCGAGGACGCATCAAAGAAGCTGTCGGGAACGATCTGGATCGACGAACAGGACCGGGAGGTCCGGCGCCTGATCGCACGCTTTGACGATAACTTTCATCTGGGTTTCGGCCTCTTCTCCGTCGGCAAGGGGAGCAACTTCACCTTCAATCAGAAGCTGGTGAACAACGAGCTTTGGCTCCCCGTCGATGGACAAGCCCACATCGTCGCGCACGCCATCGGTTTTATCGGTTTCCGCGCCGATGTCAGCCTGACCGATGATCAATACCAGGTGTTTCACGCTGAAGCGCAGCAGCAACCCGGAGTCAAGGTTGCCGAACCAGCTTCGCATCCCTAAGTACCACTCCGAAAAGCGCGGCGCGCAAGATCGCTGAAGGCCTTCGTGATGGGCCTCGCCTCATTCGTCCGGTACGCAAGTTCCAGATACGTAGGCTCCGATTGCTGCCGCAGCTTGCGGCACACCGTATCCGGCACGCTCAACCTCTTGACGCAGGCTGGCGCGATAGTCACTCCCAGGCCGGCTCCCACCAGGCTCATGATCGTGAGCCACTGCGGAGCCTCCTGCACCACGCGAGGCATGAACCCATTCACCTCGCAGATAGCGACCGTCTTCTTCCACGCGCCACCCCCATAAGAGCGCGCGAACAGCACGAACGGTTCGTGTTGAAGACTCTTCACGGCGACCGTCTTCTGCTCTGCCAGGGGATGCTTCCGCGGCAGCACTGCCACAAATGGCTCCGCAAGAAGAACCTCAACATGCAGGCCGTCGACTTGCCCTGCATCCCGCATAAAGCCGACATCTACCGTGCCATCCAACAGTGCATCCACCAGCCGCGCGGTATAAAACTCGCGCAGGTGCAAATCCACTTGCGGATATTGCTTGCGATAGCGGCCGAGCATTTTCGGTAGCGCCGTGAGCATCCCGGAGCCGATAAAGCCCACGGTAAGTGCACCCGCTTCTCCGCGGCCAATGCGCTGAGCAGCGGCAACATCGGCTTCGATTTTTCTGAGCGTATACCGTGTCCGCTCCAGCAACTCTTCTCCTGCCGCCGTGAGCCGCACCTCGCGCGAAGTACGCAGAAACAGCGCATGCCCCAGCATTTCTTCGAGACGGCGAATCTGCTGCGAGAGCGGAGGCTGGGCAATGTGTAACCGCAGGGCAGCGCGTCCAAAATGCAGTTCCTCGGCGACCGCAACGAAGTAACGCAGGTGCCGGATTTCGAGATCACGATCCATATCTGTGAGCTATCAATCACTATAAACAAGATATTGGACGTATGGCCGAGGTTAGGCCTAAATTCTAATCATGCCAGTTGATACACATGAGATTCGTCAAACCGGAAAGATAATGCTCCGCACTTTTCAGTCCGGAGATGAAAAGCCCTTCAAAGAGCTGAACGAGGCCTGGATCAGCAGGGACTTTGCCATCGAGCCCGGCGACCGCGAGGTTCTCAATAACCCGCGCGGCAAGATCCTCTCACACGGAGGTGAGATCTGTCTGGCAGAGCTGGATGGTGTGGTGGTCGGCTGTTGCGCCCTCGTCTCAATGGGACCGGGCGAATTCGAGCTGGCCAAGATGACGGTTTCCGAGGGTGCGCGCGGCAAGGGTATCGGCCGCACACTTCTCCGATTCGCCATCAGGCACGCTCGGTCGCTGGGCGCTCACCGCCTCTATCTCGAATCCAACACAAAGGCAGCGAGCGCCATCCATCTCTACGAAGAACTTGGGTTCCGACACATACCCGAGCCGAAGCATGTGTCGAAGTATGCGCGCGCCGACACATTCATGGAGATGTTTCTCTAGAAAAAAAAGTACCCACGCCCGGATTCCCAAACGTGGGTTCAAATTACACGCTGAACCCCTGGCCTGCCTTACTGCGGCTGCGCTTGAGTACCCTGTCCGCCCTGCGTGTATCCATGCCCGCGTTCCTGCATTGCCTCATACTTCTGCTTCTGCGTGTCATTCAGCACAGCCTCGATCTTGGCATTCGAATCTTGATGAATGGCCATCATTTTGCTGTGCCGATCCTGCTGTGACAGCGACTGATCCTGCCAGAGCTGCTTCGCCTGTTGATCCCGGCTTTCAAGAATCGGCTTGATCTGGGCCTGCTGTTCGGCCGTCAAATCCAGATGCTTGGTCAGATGTTGCAGCTGTGCCTCCGGGTTCATCCCGCGAGGACCGTGTCCCCACTGCCCCTGTCCCTGCTGGGGCGCTGTAGCAGTGGTGTTATCTTGAGCGAGAGCGGCGCTACCTGCCAAAGACAGCAGGCCAGTAAGCGCGAGGGTACAAAGAGTTTTCCGCATGATGTGTTGTTCCTCCAACACTTATAGAAACCCCGCCGGCTGGTGCCGGTTGTGGGTTGTTTCATTCATCTAGACGAGAGAAATCTGCACCGGGACGGCATAGTCTCCTCATTTTTCTTCGCGGATTTTCTTATTTCGGGAAATCCTTTGGCGGCATGTCGACTAGATTCGAGCGCAGCCCGCAGGCCAGCAATCCATCCCTATGCTCCTGTGCCGGTGGCAGATAGGCATACGCAAAAACCCCCTTGTAGACGCGCTCTCCCGGATAATTGCACAGCCCGCAACTCGGCTTATAGGCCAGTGCTGGAATCTCATGCTCGCCCGCCGTCCATTCGTAACTGCTGTGCGCGGGTACGGTTATGTATTTCGGGTCAGCGGGAACCTCCTTTGGCTGGTAGGCAAAGACCGGACCCTTCTCGTTAATCGCATCCACATAGCTACCGCCGGCTCCGCTTGAGGCGCGCCATAGCCAGCGATTGCCAACCCGCGCATACCAGTGCGCGCTCGAAGGAACGGGCTCGGCAAGCGTGATCGGTTTGGGCGTGTCGTTCTTGATGTGAAAGAGATAACTAGGTCCCTTGCCTGGCACTGTCTCCACCAGATAGCTGGCCGTAAACACAATCTGTCGCGGACAGAGCGGCACAGTTGGCCCCGGACGATGAGCCGCAGCCGTCAAACCGGAAATCGTGAAAGAGAAAGGAAGCAGAATACAGATTGCACTGCGCAGAGCGCGGGCCGTTGCCGATCGGATCATGTCTGCTTCCAGACTAGCGCACGTTAACCGGGCCGTCGCGGCCGCTGCTTCGCAGAGATCGACTTGATGACCAGCCTTCGTGGCTGCGTTGCATCAATCTGCTTCGGAGACATCTCCAGCGCCTGCCCCATCAGATCCAGCACCGCGGGATCATCGAACGTGGCGGCATTCTCCAGCACTGTGTGGCGGACTCTCGATCCGCCGCCCCGCAGATAGCAATCCGGATCATGCAGCGTCGTCCCATTGATCAGGAAGAACAGGCTCACCCACCGCGGATAAAGCGCGATCGAGAAGATTGCATCCGAGGCGCGCTCGGTAGGACTGAATCCGATCGCCAGTGCATTGTAGTTGTCGTAAACCAACTCGATCGCACCCGGTAGCCGCACCCGCATCTTCTTGAGAGCCTGCCTGGCAATGCCCTCAACCTCTGGAGCGAACTTCGCGAGCAACTCGTCGAGCTGGATTTCCGCAGATTGGGCAACGTTGCTCTTAGCCTTTGCTGACTTTTTGCTCATCGTCTTGCTCTTGACCACCCCTGGCTTCTTGACCACCATAGTGCGCCGATACTATCCGGACCCAGCTGTCTCAGGCAACGTGGCTTTTATTAATGGCCCTTTGGTTCCTGGGATCGCATTTGGTCGTATACTTTCGGCCATGACAGACATCGACCATCACGCACCCGGCAGCTTCAGCTGGATTGAGCTCGCGACCACGGATCAACCGTCGGCGAAATCGTTCTACACGTCCCTCTTCGGATGGGAGATATTCGACGTCCCAATGGGGCCTGATCAGGTTTATACGATGTTTCAACTCGAAGGGAAAGACGCGGCTGCCTGCTACCAGCTCAACGCCGAACAGCAAACCCACGGCGTGCCCCCGCATTGGAATATCTACGTCGCAGTCACCAACGCCGATGAGACTGCGGGCAAGGTGGCCGAGCTTGGGGGAACTCTGCTTGCCCCGCCCTTCGACGTCATGGAGCACGGACGCATGGCCATCGTTCAGGATCCGACCGGCGCGTCATTCTCTATATGGCAGCCCAAGGCGCACAGGGGTACGCAGGTAGGCGGAGTCGATGGCACCCTTTGCTGGGCCGACCTTAACTCGCCCGATCGGGACAAGGCTGTCCCCTTCTACACTGGCCTTTTCGGATGGCAATTCGAGCTGGGTAAAGACAAGGATCCCTCCGGTTACCTGCACATCAAGAATGGCGAGGAATTCATCGGCGGCGCGACACCTTCTAAGTTTCTGCCACCGGGAGCCCCAGCCCACTGGCTCGCCTATTTCCAGACATCGAATTGCGACGCTGCGACAGACAAGGCGAAGTTGCTAGGCGCGAATGTGTGGGTTCCGCCAAACGACATCGAAGGAGCCGGCCGCTTCTCAGTCCTGTCTGACCCTCAAGGTGCGGCATGTGCGCTCTTCCAGTCGTCGCGGTAAATGTTCGCTAAGGGGCCGATACGTGTTGGAAAGTACGCTACCCCAGAATCAAAGAATCAAACGCCACGAGTCCTTCATATGACATTATCCGGTCTGTGTAACAGGAGGGCACGGCCCCATCTGATAGTAGCCCAAAACGCAAAAAACCCACTCCGAAGAGTGGGCTTTTCGTTGAGACTTATGCCGGCGATCACCTAATCTCCCACACACTTGCGCGTGCAGTACCATCGGCCCAGCGAGGCTTAACTTCCGTGTTCGGGATGGGAACGGGTGGGACCCTCGCGGTATGGTCACCGGCAAACTTGAGGCGCTTACAAATTCGACTACGCCAAAACTTTGGGGGCGCTTGGCGGGCTGTTTCTCCCGCAGCCAGATTCCGTCAACGGATGGTTTATCCCGGACAGAGTGAGGCAAACTGGCGCCAATCAATCAAAATATCTCACAACGAAATCGATTGGTACATTACATGGCCTGTTGAATGTCTTCTGAATACTGCGCAGAATTAATTCTATGGACAAGCCGAACGGGCGATTAGTACTGGTAAGCTACACGCATTACTGCGCTTCCACCTCCAGCCTATCAACCAGGTGGTCTTCCTGGGCCCTTCAGGGAGATCTCATCTTGGGGCGTGCTTCCCGCTTATATGCATTCAGCGGTTATCACAACCGAACTTCGCTACCCAGCCGTGCCATTGGCATGACAACTGGAACACAAGAGGTTCGTCCATCCCGGTCCTCTCGTACTAAGGACAGCCCCCCGCAAATCTCCTACGCCCACAGCAGATAGGGACCGAACTGTCTCGCGACGTTCTGAACCCAGCTCACGTACCGCTTTAATAGGCGAACAGCCTAACCCTTGGAACCTTCTACAGCTCCAGGATGCGATGAGCCGACATCGAGGTGCCAAACCGAAGCGTCGATATGAACTCTTGGCTTCGATCAGCCTGTTATCCCCGGCGTACCTTTTATCCGTTGAGCGATGGCCCTTCCATACAGAACCACCGGATCACTAAGGCCTGCTTTCGCATCTGCTCGACTTGTAGGTCTCACAGTTAACCACTCTTATGCCTTTGCACTCGACGACTGATTTCCAAACAGTCTGAGAGTAGCTTCGCGCGCCTCCGTTACAATTTAGGAGGCGACCGCCCCAGTCAAACTACCCGCCTTACTATGTCCCTCTCCCGGATCACGGGGGTAGGTTAGATTCACAGCACTCGCAGGGTGGTATCTCACCGGTGGCTCCACCAAATCCGAGAATCTGGTATCAAAGCCTCCCACCTATCCTGCGCAGCAAGAGCCATAAATCATAGTAAAGGTGTAGTAAAGGTGCACGGGGTCTTTCCGTCTAGCTGCGGGTAACCGGCATCTTCACCGGTACTACAAGTTCGCCGAGCAACTCGTTAAGACAGTCGTACGATCGTTACTCCATTCGTGCAGGTCGGAACTTACCCGACAAGGAATTTCGCTACCTTAGGACCGTTATAGTTACGGCCGCCGTTCACTGGGGCTTCAGTTCAAAGCTTCGAGCCTTGCGGCCCTAACCTCTCCCTTTAACCTTCCAGCACCGGGCAGGAGTCAGCCCCTATACGTCGTTTTCGACTTAGCAGAGACCTGTGTTTTTGTTAAACAGTCGCCGTACGCGCTTCACTGCGGCCCACCAGAGGTGGGCGACCCTTCTCCCGAAGTTACGGGTCTAATTTGCCGAGTTCCTTAACAAGCTTTCACTCGAGCGCCTTTGGATATTCTCCTCGTCTACCTGTGTCGGTTTGTGGTACGGTTCCCAACGCCTCTCCTTAGAGGATTTTCTCGGCAGCGTGGAATCAGCAGCTTTCAGTCATACGACTTACTGTTTTACGCCTCACTGTTAATGCCCGTCCGGATTTGCCTGAACGAACCAGCTTACGCGTATCAAACCCCATAGCCATATGAGGTCCTGCTTATCCTTCTGCGTCTCCCCATCGTCAAACGAAGTTTGGGAGGTCCGGAATATTAACCGGATGTCCATCAGCTACGCCTCTCGGCCTCACCTTAGGGACCGCCTAACCCTGAGCGGATTAACCTTCCTCAGGAAACCTTAGACTTTCGGCGTGAATGGTTCTCACATTCATTATCGCTACTTATGCCGGCAGGGTCTCTTCGCAACGCTCCACCAGTCTTCTCAGTCTGGCTTCACTGCTGTTGAGAATGCTCTCCTACCACGCACACCAGAGGTGTGCATTCGCTGCTTCGGTGCACAGTTTTAGCCCCGTTGTATTGTCGGCACCGGACCGCTTGACCAGTGAGCTATTACGCTTTCTTTAAAGGATGGCTGCTTCTAAGCCAACCTCCTGGCTGTCTGGGCGTTCCGACTTCCTTTCCCACTTAACTGTAACTTTGGGACCTTAGCAGGCGATCTGGGCTGTTTCCCTCTCGACTGTGAAGCTTAGCCCCCACAGTCTGACTCCCGGGCTGGTTGTCGCTGGCATTCGTAGTTTGGTTGGATTCAGTAAGCCGGAAAGCCCCCTAGTCCATCCAGATCTCTACCACCAGCGCAAATCACCCGAGGCTAGCCCTAAAGCTATTTCGGAGAGAACGAGCTATCACGGAATTTGATTAGCCTTTCACCCCTACCCTCAGCTCATCCGAGCTTTTTTCAACAAACACCGGTTCGGTCCTCCAGTGGGTGTTACCCCACCTTCAACCTGGCCAAGGGTAGATCATCCCGCTTCGCGTCTATTCCTGCCAACTTAACGCCCTATTCAGACTCGCTTTCGCTTCGGCTCGCTTACGCTTAACCTTGCTGACAAGAATAACTAGCCGGCTCATTATGCAATAGGCACGCGGTCAGGCATTTCCTTGCGGACATAGCCCTCCCACTGCTTGTAGGCACACGGTTTCAGGTACTTTTTACTCCCCTAACAGGGGTTCTTTTCACCTTTCCCTCACGGTACTGGTTCACTATCGGTCAGAAACGAGTATTTAGCCTTGCGGAATGGTCTCCGCGGATTCAAGCAGGGTTTCACGTGCCCCGCCTTACTCAGGTGCCTGCTTCGAGTCCGGATTGTTTTCGTCTACGCGCCTGTCACGCTCTATGGATCCCCTTTCCAGAGGATTCGACTAACAACCGGATTGGTAACTCTACTGTTGCAGGTCCTACAACCCCCGAGACACCGAAATGCCACGGGTTTGGGCTGTTCCGAGTTCGCTCGCCACTACTATCGGAATCGAGGTTTCTTTCTTTTCCTTCAGGTACTGAGATGGTTCACTTCCCTGAGTTCGCTTGATCCCGCCTATGTATTCAGCGGGTCATACTTGAGGTTTGCTCAAGTGGGTTTCCCCATTCGGAGATCTCCGGATATAACGCCTGTGTGCGGCTTCCCGAAGCTTATCGCAGCTTGCCACGTCCTTCATCGCCTGTTTCTGCCAAGGCATCCACCGTGCGCCCTTAGTAGCTTGACCATAGAATTAACTCCACGCAGGAGTTAACTATATGTAATTCGCCTTAGCGACCTTCTTAACTTACAAGAAGGATCGCAAGATATTCTAAAGACACTCAACTAACCAACCTCCCTGTCTCCCAGGTACGAACCTGAGGACAAGGGTGTTGCTCAGCCTTGTAATGTATTTACCCAATCGATTTCGTTGTCAAACATCTCAGACATAGACCCTTAAAGCCTATGCTCGCCCTCGGGCGAATCGAACAAAACTGGAATCAACGTGTGATTCAAGCCTTGCCCAAAGTTCGAAGTCCAAGTACTTTCACTTAGACGTCCAACTTTGGGCAGCTCAAACGACAAAACTATGGTGGAGCTGAGGAGGATCGAACTCCTGACCCCCTGCTTGCAAAGCAGGTGCTCTCCCAGCTGAGCTACAGCCCCATTCCTGTAACCGCAGAATAGTTTTGAAGCTAGATGGTGGGCCTGGGTAGATTCGAACTACCGACCTCACCCTTATCAGGGGTGCGCTCTAACCAACTGAGCTACAGGCCCGGCATCGCCCAAAACTGATGCCCAGATTGCTTGCGCGCTTATTGCTAAGGTGCCCTGAGCCCGACTGCTCGCGTTTCTTCGTTCGAGAAGTTTCGAGGACCAGGTTGAACATGCAAAGCAGCTACGCCGCTTCGGACCATCGCAGAACTTGAAGAATCAGAGAAGGTTTGTATCAGAATTTCCCGTCACGAGTCAGGAACCCGCGACGAGATAGTACATGGCAACATCCCACGATACGCCACTGATATCTTCCGACGTCAGCAGTCCGCGATACGCGGAAGTATGTGAGTGCCATGACGTTCTCTCTTAGAAAGGAGGTGATCCAGCCGCAGGTTCTCCTACGGCTACCTTGTTACGACTTCACCCCAATCATGAATTACACCTTGGAAGGCTGCCCCCTTGCGGTTGGCCCACCTGCTTCTAGTACAACCCACTTTCGTGATGTGACGGGCGGTGTGTACAAGGCCCGGGAACGTATTCACCGCAGCATTCTGATCTGCGATTACTAGCGATTCCAGCTTCATGGAGTCGAGTTGCAGACTCCAATCCGAACTGAGGCCGGCTTTTTCCGATTAGCTCCCCCTCGCGGGTTTGCGACGGTTTGTACCGACCATTGTAGCACGTGTGTAGCCCTGGACATAAAGGCCATGAGGACTTGACGTCATCCCCGCCTTCCTCCCCGTTATCCGAGGCAGTCTCACCAGAGTGCTCAACTAAATGGTAGCAACTGGTAATAAGGGTTGCGCTCGTTGCGGGACTTAACCCAACATCTCACGACACGAGCTGACGACAGCCATGCAGCACCTATATACAGGCCCCTTGCGGGGCGCCGGTGTTTCCACTGGATTCCTGTACATTTCGAGCCCAGGTAAGGTTCTTCGCGTTGCGTCGAATTAAACCACATGCTCCACCGCTTGTGCGGGCCCCCGTCAATTCCTTTGAGTTTCAGCCTTGCGACCGTACTCCCCAGGCGGATCGCTTAACGCGTTAGCTTCGGCACGGCGGGATTGGGTACCCGTCACACCAAGCGATCATCGTTTAGGGCTAGGACTACCAGGGTATCTAATCCTGTTTGCTCCCCTAGCTTTCGTGCATCAGCGTCAGTTGTGGTCCAGTGAGCCGCTTTCGCCACAGGTGTTCCTTCCGATATCTACGCATTTCACCGCTACACCGGAAATTCCACTCACCTCTCCCACACTCAAGCCCGGCAGTTTCTCATGCAGACTTCGAGTTGAGCCCGAAGATTTCACATAAGACTTACCGAACCGCCTACGCACCCTTTACGCCCAATAATTCCGAACAACGCTTGCCCCCCTCGTATTACCGCGGCTGCTGGCACGAAGTTAGCCGGGGCTTCTTCTTCCGGTACCGTCATAATCTTCCCGGTCGAAAGGAGTTTACGTCCCAAGGGACTTCATCCTCCACGCGGCGTTGCTGCGTCAGGGTTTCCCCCATTGCGCAAAATTCCCCACTGCTGCCTCCCGTAGGAGTCTGGACCGTGTTTCAGTTCCAGTGTGTCCGTGCGCCCTCTCAGGCCGGATACAGATCACTGCCTTGGTGGGCCATTACCCCGCCAACTAGCTAATCTGCCGCGACCCCCTCCTTAAGCGAATTGCTCCTTTGACCCGTAGGTGTTATGCGGTATTAGCCCAGGTTTCCCTAGGTTATTCCCCACTCAAGGGTAGGTTAGTCACGTGTTACTCACCCGTGCGCCACTTTACTCATGGATTGCTCCACTTTCTCGTTCGACTTGCATGTGTTAGGCACGCCGCCAGCGTTGATTCTGAGCCAGGATCAAACTCTCGTTTGAAACCTGATGGTTACAACCAGGCGACGGAGGTCGCTGGAGTAACCGCCCTCACAGCGCTCGAAAGGCTGCGAGGGACTAACATTGTGAGAATGATCAAACCAAGATCTTCTTCCATTCTCACGACTGGCATGTTCAACCTGATTGTCAAAGATCCACGCCGGTGACCGCCTGAGCGGACCGCTTGGATCGGGGAATCGCAGCATCGCTGCGGTCCTCGAACTTGTTGCGCTGAATTTTTGCGCGAACTTTTCAAGACTATCTGAATTCGCGGGGCAGGTCAAGAAAAAATTCAAGATTTTTTCTCGCTTCCCTTGCAACGCCAAACTTTAAAAGATCATTCTTCACGCAGCTACTAGCTGCTGAAGGCAGACTTTATGCCTGCATACAAACATGAGGAGTTCAACTCCTCAACTTGCAATGGATTGTTCGCTCTAATGAGGCGCCCAGCGCCCGTCGAACACCCGTCTCGCTTAAACTAAGGCAGACTCAAGAGCCCGCACAGCGAAACCAATTTGCAACTACCGCTCTTCCGTAACTTTTCTAATGTAACACGCCGGCATCGCTCTTGCAACCGGTCAGAGCTACTTTATTACCACACCGCGCGTCCGAATCAAACGATCCTTCGCGGCAACAGTTTGGATACTACCATCTCCCCTCGGCTGGGCAAATGTTGAAAACCATGTGAATCTGTTGAAAAGGCCGTGAAAGCTCCGTGATCGAGCCTCCGTGACAAGTACTCTTGAGAACCTATGCGTTCTCCCCTATTATTCCTCCACCATCGCTTTGCCGCGTCTGGAGTCCTTGTGCATAAACGACTTATCCCGATCTTTCTTCTCGCCTTCGCCTCTTTCGCTGCCACCGCCCAGCCGGCTGCTCCTCAGGCCGCCTTCGTCAAACCCGGAGACAACCTGGTAATCGAGAACATTCCCCCGATCCCCGTTTCCATTGCAGACCGGACCACGCGCTACGGCCGCGTCGCTCTACAGCTGGAACTCTGTCCGCCGCGAGATGCTCATCGGCACCCGCTTTGCCGACACCAACCAGGTCCACCTGGTCAAAATGCCGGGCGGCGCACGCGAGCAGCTTACCTTCTTACCTGACCGCGTTCTCTCCGCCGAGTTCGAACCCGTCACCGGCGCGTCCTTCGTCTTCTCCAAGGACATCGGAGGCGGCGAGTGGTACCAGCTCTACCGCTACGACGTGGCAACCGGAGACATCACTCTTCTCACCGATGGCAAATCGCGCAACAGCGCCAGGTCGATTCGCCCACAGTCGTTCAGTCGCTCAAAGCCGAGCAGCTCTCCCTCGATGCCAGCGTATGGAGCCTCGATAGCGCCACCTTCAACCCTCCGAACCTCATTCAAGCACGCCGGCCCCGATAAGGTCTCCGAATTCATCGCCTCTGTCGGCCTCAGGAACACGATGATTCCCGAAAGCACGCGCTCGCTCTTCGGCTACCTGCTCAACGCGAAGGACTATAAGACCTTCACCTGGGAAGAGCTGGGTGCCGCAGCTAATCTCCCCAGCGTCGACTCGCCTCTGAACAAGGGCGAAACTATGGCCTCAACCGCAGACGACTTCGTCTCCTGCTACTCTCGCGCACTCCATGGAGACTTCTTCCAGCACAAGGAGACGCTGAACGAATTCCGGCGCATTCTCTCGCTCGGCGACGCGATCTGGCTTCTGCCGTTGCCACTTGGCGCCAGCGCCTTCACCAAAGGCGGAAGCATCGACGTTCCCGGCTTTCACGCCATCTGCGCGCCCGGAGCAATGCTCTTCGACAACCGTTGGGTCTACTTCTGCCTCACCATCAACTGTTATACCAAAGCAGAAACCGATCCCGCCACCGGTACCGCCTTCGCCGCCGCCGGAAGCAAGGCACTCACACCTGTGAAGCAAACGCTCTCTTGTTGAGTCATGGTCCGCGGTCTGATGACCGCGGAATTTTCGGCTAATCCTGCCGCGCAATCACGCCCAGGTCCGTGAGCCCGTTCACAAAGAACTGCACCGCCAGCGCCATCAGGAGCAGACCCATGATTCGCACCAGGATGCGAATGCCTGTTTCGCCCAGAAGCCGTCGCAACCGGTCCGCGCCATTCAGCACCCCGTAGCTCACAAGCGCTGTAATTGCAATGGCCGCAATGATCGCGAACATCTGCCATTTCGTCGGAGCAGAGCCCACCAGCACCATCACGCTTGAAATCGCGCCCGGACCGGCCAGCATGGGAATCCCTAGCGGCACGATGCCGGCGTCTTCCTTCGCTGCACCTTCCTGCGCCTCCTCCGACGCCTCCTGCGTTGGTGAGCGTTTCGCCTCCAGCATATCGATGCCGATCAGTAACAGGATCAACCCGCCCGCAATTTCAAAGGCCGGCAGTGTGATGCCAAACATGCGAAAGATCAGCCGGCCCGCGATCGCAAATGCTGTAAGCACAATAAAGCAGGTCAGCGAAGCCTTGGCCGCCATCCTCTTGCGCCGCTTTGTATCGGCCCCCGAGGTGATCGCGATGAAGGAAGGGATCGCCGCGAAGGGGTCAACGAGGAAGAAGATGGAGCTCAGCGCCAGCACTGAAAACCGCACGTAGGTCGAGTGCAGTTGATGCACGACCGCCGTCGCCGGCCCGAAAATCGCGACCCAGCTTGCCGTCCAGTTTGCCGTGTTGAGCGCGCCGTGCATCCCCTGACCTTACCTCATCCTGCCTTCCGCCGTAGCAATTACGGCGCTGACTTCCGCGACTCTCGAAATCACGCCCAGGCCCAGATGTATCTATCGATTCGTCAACCAGAGAAGCTCTGATTGCTTGAACCAAGGGATGTTGGCCTGTTGGCCCCCGGAATCGTGAGTCAAAAATTCCCGCTAATCCGGTACGGACGGCCGCACCACACTTGGTTGCTTGCCGATTTTCGCAGTTAATAGCCTCCATACCAATCACTTAGACGATTTCTGTACTTTGGCTGTCTGCCTGCCCTTTTCTTTGGATTGCGGTTCGAGGAGCTTCTGCCGAGCACGACCTCCTCCCCGCATTCGGCCCACAGAAAGGGAGCAAGCAGCCCATGAAGACCAAACAACCCGAACCTGATGATTATTCGCTTCTCGTTCCTCCCATCCTTCTCGCGAGCAATAGCATGCGCGGCGCAGAGCATCTCCATCGCACCCTTCAACAGGAGGGCTTCCACGTCCAACTCGCGCCGGGATACGCCGAACTCGAATCGCTCTTGGACCATCAGCGTAATATCGTCTTGCTCGAAGTCTCCAACCCGCAGTCGGTCGAAGCCGCCGTCGCCGTGGCCATGCGTCTCAAACGCTGCAACGGGAATCAGTTCGTCGGCTACGTCGTCGACCCCATTCTTCACACCAGCGGCCTCGCGGGAGATGCCATTTTCCCACGCAGCCCGTATCATCTTCCCCAGGCCCTGCGCGACTTCTTCCGCCATGAGCCCGTACCTCCTCGATAACCTCGCCATACCGGGCATACACACAATGCACCTGTTCGCGAAAATTTGAGAGAGATTACAGAAGTTATCGAGTTTCCACGCCGATTTTCTCTGACATATTTCCGGACGCTGAACGTCTATAATCGAGTGTTCAGCAGAAAAGGAGCAGGCACAGGCATGCCTATTCAGCACACCGGCAAAATCTGGCACAACGGCAACTTGATCCCGTGGGACAAGGCGCAGATCCACGTTATGAGCCACGTCATCCACTACGGCTCATCGGTTTTCGAAGGCATCCGCTGCTACGGGCAGCCGTCGGGCGCCGCTGTCTTCCGCCTGCCCGAGCACATGCAGCGCCTGCTCGACTCGGCCAAGATCTATCGCATGCCGATGCCCTATTCGCTCGACCAGCTTTCGACGGCTGTCGTCGAGCTCGTCGAGGCCAATGGCATCGCGCCCTGCTACATTCGGCCCATAGCCTTTCGTGGATACGGAGAGATGGGCGTCAATCCCAAGCACTCGCCTGTTGAGGTCTACATCGGAAACTTCCCCTGGGGCAAATACGTCCCCGGCGACGCCGCCGACGTCTGCGTCTCCTCCTGGAACCGTTCCGCGCCCAACACCACGCCCGCGCTCGCCAAGGCCGGCGGAAACTACCTCAACTCGCAACTCATCCGCATGGAAGCCGACATCAACGGTTACGCCGAAGGCATCGCCCTCGATGTCAACGGATACCTCTCAGAAGGCTCCGGCGAGAACCTCTTCATCGTGCGCAACGGCGTCATCTACACCACGCCGCTCGCCAACTCCGTGCTCTCCGGCATCACACGCGACTGTGTGCTGACCCTTGCCCGACACTTCGGCATGCCCGTGGTCGAGCAGGCCTTGCCCCGCGAGTTGCTCTATATCGCCGACGAGGTCTTCTTCACCGGCACTGCGGCGGAAGTCACGCCTATCCGTTCCGTCGACCGCATCACGGTAGCCGACGGCAATCCCGGCCCGATCACCCGCCAGCTGGCCGATGAATTCCTCGGCATCGCCAACGGACTCCGCCCCGACCGCTACGGCTGGCTCACTCCCGTCAACGTCAACGTGGAGCAGCCGGTTTCCGTCTGAGCCAAAACTGAACCCTCCAATGAAGAAGCCCGGCTACCGAGCCGGGCTTTTTGTCGAATGATCTCGCATAAGAAGGCGATGAACTCCCGGTCACTCCGACGGTGCACTCCACTCCAACCCCGGAAATCTCGCGAAATCATGATCGAAAGAGCAAAGCTGTGCTCCATGCTCGATGGCAAGCGCGGCAAGGTGTGCATCCGTAGTTAGATTGCCACCCGCGCCTGTCTTTAGAAGCAACGTGCACAGAATGTGTACGTGCTGCGGTCCGGGGTGCAGAATCGAAACCCCTGGATGATCAAGCCATTCTTTGACAACTTCGAGAGCCGCTTCAATCGACAGAGGTTGTGCCGCGATCCCGACCTTTGTGGTCAGGCGCAGAAAGGCTAGGACTACTACCCATGCCAAACCGATAACTTCGTTTCCTGAGAGGGTCTTCTCGAGCCATGCTTTAGCCCCCTCGTGGCGCGTAGAATCCTTATCAATCGCGTAGATCAAGACATTAGTGTCGACGACGATCACTTGCGGAGAGCCATCTTCCGCATGAGTTCTTCATCCTCAAGTGCGGATGCCATATCAAGCGCCTTGTCCCAGCGGAACGGCTGCCCTGTTCCAAGAGAAAATGTTCGCTGGCGAAAGCGTGTCCGCTTGCCGGTCGTGCCTTTGAGACCAGCGCGAAGGGCATCGTTTACCGCCTTCTTGAACGTCACATCGCGTTCGCGCAGGACACTCTTCAGCATTTGTTCCACGTCCGGATCGAGAGTGATTGTGGTTCTCATGTCCGTATTCTAGCATCAAGGCATCAAATATAGTGATGCTTTGATGCCGACGATTACCCAACCCAGCCCGGGTGCGTCAGCCACTCCCCCTTCCTGATCGAGCCCAATGACCCACTGTCTGCGATTTTCGTTACAATTGCCGCCATCATGTCGACCTGTCTGCTGATTCATGGTGCATGGCACGGCGGCTGGTGCTGGAACAAGGTCCTGTCACTGCTCGAAGCTAGGGGTCACAATGTTCTCGCGCCTGATCTGCCGGGGCATGGACATGACACGACACTCACGGCGATGGTAACGCTGAAAAGCTACACCGATCGCATTTGTGAAATCGCCAGCGCGCAAACAGAGCCGGCGATTCTGGCTGGCCACAGCATGGGTGGAGTCGCCATTACCCAAGCCGGCGAGAATTGTCCGAAACACATTGGAGCGTTGGTCTATCTGCGCATTCCTGCCGCGCAACAGCGACACTTTGATGACCTGGGCGTTGCAGGATCGGGGTAGCATGGTCAATCCGATGACAATGGATCCACGCGAGGATGAGTCTTCGGTTTCAAGCTCGAGTATGCCCGCGAGGCATTCTACGGAAGCTGCACGGACGAAGATGTAGCGTTTGCCCAGTCGCGCCTTGTCGCCCAATCCGGTGCGCCATTTGGAACGCCGGTGAAACAACTGCCGCCCGTTGGGGTCAAATCCCGCGCTATTACATTGAGTGCGTGCGCGACCGGGCGCTAACCCTAAAGACACAGCGGGAGATGCAAAAGCACTGGTCATGCCGGCAGACGTTTTCCATCGACACCGATCATTCGCCATTCCTCTCCGCGCCGGACAAGCTCGCGGATATTCTTTCGCAGATTGGAAATCACTAATAACTGGCTCAGCCTCCCGAGCCGATCGATATACTAGACAGAGCCAGTTCTCCCGGCCGACAGGTACCCCCAACGAGGTTTAACCGCATCATGCCGTTTCGGAAGTCCATTTTCGCTGCAGTTCTCCTGGCGTTCTTTCCGACTTGCGGAGCGTTCGCCGCCGACACTCCGGCTCCCACCTACAGTCTGCATCTCTACCACCTGCATACCAGCGAGCACATCGACATCGTCTACCGCATCGGCGACCGTTATCTGCCCGAAGCCGTTGCCGAGCTCAATCACTTCCTGCGCGACCACCGCACCGGCGACGTGAAGGATTACGACGTCAAGGAGTTCGACCTCCTCCATGATCTGATGTCCCGCCTTGGCCACCCGAACGGCGTGATCGACATTGTCTGCGGATACCGCACCCCGTGGAGCAACAACTACCTCCGCCAGCACGGCCACGGAGTCGCCGAGCACAGCCAGCACATGGAAGCCAAGGCCATCGACATCCGCATACCCGGCGTTCCCACCGCCCAGGTGCGCGATACCGCGCTCGCCATGCAGCGCGGCGGGGTCGGATACTACGCCCAGTCTGACTTCGTCCACGTCGACGTCGGCCGCGTCCGCCGCTGGTAGCTGACCGACCGAAACTCTAAATTCGCGACCATCGGAAGTGGCTGAAATGCGAGGACAGAATGGCCGTAGCGCGCCCGCCCGTAACGGTCAGTTACCCGGGGTATGGCGGCCCTTTGGCCAGCACAGCATTTAGGCTCTTGTCGTGGCCGTAGATGTCGTCGAAGAAGTGAACTGACCCATCCTCCTCGACCACAGCCGTAAGGTAGAAGATCACCACCGGAACCGGCGTCTTCAGGTTCACCTGCTGGTTGTCCGGGCCCGACTGCATTGCCTGCTGAACTTTTTCCAGCGTCCACGGCGGCTGGTCGCGCAATATCCATGCTGCCAGTTCAGCAGGCTTCTCCACTCTCACGCACCCGTGGCTGAAATCCCGTCGCGACCGCGAAAATAGTTCCTGGGCCGGTGTGCTGTGCAGATACACATTGTTCTCGTTTGGAAAAATGAGCTTGATGAGCCCGAGTGAGTTGTCCTTCCCCGGCTTCTGCCGCACCATCAGCTTCCCAGCACGGAGCTGCGCCAGCACGTCAGCGCTCACTGCCCCCGCAGTAATCACCTTCCCGCTGGAATCCGTAATCTCCATGTTCTTGCTGGCCAGGTAACCGCTGTTCTTCGCAATGTGCGGAACAATCTCCCCGCGCACGATCCCCGGCGGAATATTCCAGTAGGGCCGGAAGACGATGTACTTCATGTCCTTGGCGAAGACAGGCGTCTGTGTACGCATCGCCTTGCCCACGACCACATTCGAGCTGAATGCGACCTTGTGGTTTGCGTCAAAGGCACGCACCACGAACTCCGGAATATTCGCCACGAC
>Ga0206878_10163_pt1 | contig 29078 bp, 8 predicted proteins | sample Alteio_BWOrgCont_8_FD_152621 | JGI IMG/M metagenome (GOLD analysis project Ga0206878, IMG submission 152621) | Enriched cells from forest soil in Barre Woods Harvard Forest LTER site, Petersham, Massachusetts, United States -... | ecosystem: Environmental > Terrestrial > Soil > Temperate forest > O... | reverse complement strand
TACAACAATACTTCCACCTGCCGCCGGAATCTCCTTTATAGCATTGTTGCCCTCATCTGCCACGTATATATTGCTGGCGGCATCAACCGCTACAGCAGTGGGAAGGCTAAAACCCGAGGCTACCACATTGGGCACCGTATTATAGGCCAATGCAGCAACACCCGTACTGGTGGGTGTAAGCGGAGAAATGGCTGCGCCGGCCATGTAGGTTTGTGGCGTGCTGTAGCTCACCGTTGGACCGGTAAAAATAACCGTTGGTTTTGGGGTAGTGCTATGCCCGGGTTTGTAACCAGGTTTCGCTTTTGCATAAAGACCGGCGCTAAAAATGCATAGTATAACAACCAGGATTAGCCAAAACAGCTTGTCGCCGATAATTTCTGCCAGTGGCCGCGGAGGGGTGGATGGTAAAGATGATTTCATAATATGTTTGAATAGGTATGTACTGCGTTTTTAATGCTATTTTAATTGGCAGCCACGCCGGCGGGACCGGGGTTGAAGTATTTTATGCGACGGTATAGTTGACAATCAGCAGCAAAACTGCGTTTTTAATAAAGGCGCAGCAATCGCATAGGTATGTGAAAATAAAGGAGATCTGGGAGAGTGAATCAAGAGACAAGAGCCAGGAACCAAGACGGGAAATTTTTAGGAGGGGGATACCGGCGTCGAGTTATTTCCGACTCAAGGCTTCAGACTCACGACTCAAGACTTGGAACCGAAAGCTAAACCAACTTATCATTGATCGCCTTTACGATGGCTTCGGAGCGGGAGTGAACCTCGAGTTTTTCGTACACGCAGCGAATGTACGAGCGTACGGTATCAACAGAAATAAAGTGTTTCTCGGCTATCATTTTGTAAGTTAATCCCTTAACCAGGCCGGCTAAAACTTCTGTTTCCCGCGAGCTCAGGGCTATTTTCTCCTTCTTGCTGTTAAGCTGGTGCTGGATATTCTGAAAGATGATACGCGCTATAGACGGCGTAAGCGGAGAGCCGCCTTTATACAATACCCTGATATTTTCCAGTATGTTTTCGGGGATGGCACTCTTGATAAGATAACCTGACGCACCCGCGTAAATGGCCTGCATAATTTTATCTTCCTGCTCAACCACGGTTAGCATCAATATGTTGATGAAAGGGTATTTTTCTTTTATGCGACGGGTAAAGGAAATGCCGTTTTCGCCGGGAAGGTCAATATCCATCAGGATAACATCAGGCAAAATACCGCCTGCGAAGCTCACGTCCGGGGTCGCACGTTCGTAATCGCCCACGCAAATAAAATCATCCGAAAGCGCAACTAGGCTTTTAAGGGCCTGTCGTAAATTAGGGTTATCTTCAACTATTAATACCTTTATTGGCATACCACCGAAAGTAGGTTTATTATTGTTAATTGCATATCACATATCTATGTGATTTTACATACTATATTTATTGATGTCCCGGCACCCGGCGCAGTAGTTATTTTTAGCCTGCCGTTAATTTCTTCGGCTCTTTTTTGCATGTTTCCAAGCCCGTTACCTGGTTTTTTGTTGTTATATTCAAAGCCGGAGCCGTTATCTGTGATCTTCATTACCAGCGAGTTTTTCTGTTTAAGCTCAAAAATCACCTCAATATTGCTGGCATGGCTGTATTTTACGGCGTTGTTAAATGCCTCTTTAAAAACCAGGAACAAATTTTTGCGTCTTAACATGTCGGTTTTTACATCGTAGATCGATTCGTCCATTAAAAATGCGAGGTTAATATCTTTAGCCTCCGCCACCGGGTAACCAAACTCTTCCATGCGCTGCATTAACCGGTACAGGTTGTCGTTTTCCGGTTTAATTATCCACACCATATCGTTCATGGAGTGGATCATGGCGCGGGCGCGTACGCCAATATCGCCCAGCATGCTTTTTGTTGCAGCAAGGTCAGTTTCGGCTTTTTTTACAGCTACCTCACTGAATATGGAAATACTGCTTAGGGTGCTGCCCAGGTCATCGTGAAAATCGGACGCTATGTTTTGCCTGATACTTTCAATTGCCCTGATATGATTTATTTTATAAAGATAAAGCTGGTATAAAAGGAGCGCAACTGCCGCGATCGCCAATGACCTGAACCACCATGTTTCCCAGTAAGGTGGATCTATCACAAAACGAACTGACGCGAGGTGCTTATTCCAGGTACCATTTTTATCGCCGCTTTGCACATAAAAGGTGTAGTCGCCCGGCGATAGCTGTGCATAGTTGGCGCTGCGCTGGTCCGTCACCAATTGCCAGTTAGGGTCGGCCCCGATAAGTTTATACCTGAAGTTGATATGATCGGGATCCGGGTATAAAAAAGCGGTGAAATTTATATTTATTGAATTTTCCTGGTGACTAAAGATGAGTTTGGTCATGTTCTCTTTAGTCGGGTTATACTGCGAAACCGTTTGATTGTTAACATATAAATGCTCAATTATCGGATCCGACGGCAACAGGTTTTTCTTAACATCAGCCTTAAAATACACATAGCCTTTATTGTACCCCAAAACAATATTATCGCCAATAAGCACAAAAGGCGAATTGGGCAGCGTTTCAACAAGTGGTGCGCCTTTTTCGGCCATGGCAGATTTGTTAGTGCTTAGGTTATAGGTGACCAGGCCGCTCTCGGTAGCCACCCAAACCATATTATTTTTGCAAACAACGTTTACGCCGCCGGGGTGAAACAGCTTTGCAAGTGAATCGACAATCCGGAATGTTTTTGTGCTTTTATTGAATATGGCAATACCATTTGACGAAGCACAAACCACCTGGTTATTTATGGCCGGTGCTGCATCAAAGAAAAAGTAGTCGAGATATTTACCTTTATCTTTGTACACAGTTACCGTACCTGTAGCTGTATTGTAATTGAATAACCCGTTCCGCGACGCTATCCAGAGCAAGCCATTATCGTTAAACCCGTTCATCAAATTGTATTTGAGCAATTCGTCAACTTTTTTTGAACTGGTTTTTGCCGCCGCGGTTATCCTGCTTGTAACGAGGTTGTATTTATACAGTCCCCTGTCCGATGTAATAAAGCAGGTGTTTTTATCGGTCAAAATTATTTTCCTGATAAAGTAAACCAGCCGGATAGAGTCGGGCACGGGCAGTATCGTTTTTGCAAAAATTCCCTTTTCGGGGTTCCACTCCATCACTTTTTTGCCGGTTACCAGTATCCATTTATATTTCGAAACCTGCACAAAATCTATAATCTTGTTCATGTCAGGGTCGGTATTAATAACCTTTTCAATGGCTTTAGTTTTCCAGTCCATGCGGATCATACCCAGGTCAGCGCATGACATCCATACCTTCGAACTGTCCGTTTTATCCGTAGCAATTTTATTGATGTTGGGTTCCTGCTTAATCACGTTGTTTAAAAACCTCATCCGCATTTGCTGGTTAAAAACATCCAGCATGCTTATTCCAACAGCGGTCCCCATCCATAACCGGCCATCGGCACCGATACAAAACTTCGATATCTCGTTGGCTGGAACGCTATAGAGGTTATTGTCATCGTGCCGGAATGTGCATTCTATTTTTTTGGTGTCGACGTTATAAACCATCAGACCATTTTGAACCGTGCCTAAAAACAGGTGTTTTTTTCCTTTATCTTCAGGTAGAAAGGTCATGTCCTCTACCCCAACATCTTTAACCAGCACTTTCAAACCCTTCATATCATCCAGGTCGTTAATTGAAAACAAACCTACATTTGTGCCTAAAAAAATATCGCCGCCTATTTTAGCAGCTACATAAACCATAGGCAGCGATTGGTTATAAATGAGGGTGTGCGCGATATAAGTATTGCGTTTAATGTTGTAGGTGTAAATTTTGTCGCGCGATGACACCAGCAGGGTCGTATCATCTAACTGAAAGGTCGCAAGTGGATTGTTTACAGATTTCAACGCCGTAAATGAAAACTTTAACGTTTTTACATCCAGTTTCACCAATCCATATTCGTTAACAAACCAAAGGTTATTCTTTTGGGAGAATAAGCAATTAACGCCGTTTATTTTGTGTTTCGCATCGATATCGAGGTACACAAATTTACCACCGGCATCGTCGTAGTAACATAATCCACCCGAACTTACCCACAGGCGGCCATAACTGTCGGCAACCATATCTACCGAGTTTGTCCGCAATGCCCCCCCACCCTGGCTGTAATTATTGAAATCGATGGTTTTATATCCGTCGAAACGCTGCAGACCGGTTCCGCACACCCAAACATAGCCGTGTTTATCCACCACTATGTTATTTACACCATGGTTATTAAAGTGATTTTGGCTGTTAAAATTGTCGAAACGCCAATCCGGGTCAGGGCTAAACGGCTGAGCCAGCATGTTGAATGGCAGGAATAGCAACAGTAAGTAAAAACCAAATCTCCGCATCTATTTCAAACAGTTTGCGCCACAGGGGTTACCCCGGCTGAATAATTACACTTTAAAATTAGCATAATTATAATTACAAAGCTGTTTGTTATAGAAAGAGTCAAGAATCAAGAGCCAGGATAGAAAAAGCTGCGTAAGGAATAAGGACTTAAAACTATTAACTATTTTCTATTTTTCTCCTGGTTCTTGACTCTTCGTCACTGGTTCTCAATTTCCAATTCCCCTCTTGGCTGTTGATTCTTGGCTCTTGGCTCTAAAAATCAGTACTTCAACACTATATACCCTGTTTTATGCTTGCTTACGCCGTTCGCTGTATAATCCAGCGAATAGAAGTAAGTACCCGGTAATTGCAATTGCCCGTTTTTGTTGCTATGTCCATCAAACAATTTTGAGCCGCTGCCATATCCCTTTGCTTCGTACACCAACGCGCCGTTGCGGTTCATTATGGTTAATTTATTGTCGGGGTAATTGGCAATGCCGTCAATAGTAAGGAAATCGTTTTTGCCATCGCCGTTTGGTGATAAGCCCTGGTGCACCATTATCCCATCATCAAATTGAGGACTGTCGGCAGGTTTTTCAACACTTACATATTCATCCGGGATATTCACCGGACCTGCGCGTGTTATGGTAATTATATAAGCATTGGTTGTAGTCCCGTTCTGCGCAGTAACCACGGTGTTAATTACCGTAGAGCCCACTGCCAAAGGCAGGCTTGCCGAAGCCGTTCCCGATACTACTGCGGTACCATTTACGGTTACTGTTGCATTAGGGTCCTGCGTGGTAGGTGTAATTTTAATACTTGCTACCGTGTTGGCTACCGAAGCGGCATAGTTTTTATAACCCGGACCAGTGGCTGCGGTTAACGTTACTACCGGCGTGGTAGCCAGCTTGCTCAATATAGCGTTATTGGATAGCGCACGGGTTAGTATTACCGTGTACGTTTCAACCGTAGTGCCGTCCTCCGCTGTTATGGATATGGTAAGCGTATTTGGCCCGGGGTTTAAGGTTATCGGGTCTGATGGCGCCCCCGGTTTCACGAACAAGCCGTTTACCGATGCCTGCGCTCCGGAATTAGTGGTAGTTGCCGTTACGGTTGCAGATGTGGTAGCATAAGGAACGCTTGCCGTGTAGCTGGTAGTTCCCGTTGCAAAAGCAGGCGATAAAGTGCCGGCGCTAAGCACCAATGCCGATAAACTGGGGTCATTTGATGGCGCCCTGGTTATTGTTATGGTATAGGTGTTGGTGGTTACCCCATCCTGTGCGGTAACTACAGTGTTAATGGTATTAGGCCCTACTATTAAAGATATTGCGCCCGATGCCGTGCCTGATGTCACCGCTACGCCGCTAACGGTTACCGTTGCATTAGGGTCGGTTGTTGTTGGCGTTACGGTTATGCTCGCGGTAGCGTTAGGCACCGATGCGGTATAATTTTTAAAGCCTGGCCCGGTTACCGCGGTTAAGGTGGTAGTTGGCGTTGTAATTAGTTTCGAAAGCGTGGCATTGCTTGATGCTGCCCTGGTTACCGTCACGGTATAAGTTTTGGTTGTTGTTCCGTCTTGCGCGGTAACAACGGTTGTGATAGCATTGGCGCCCACGCTTAAAGCTATAGCACCCGAAGCGCTGCCTGATGTTACCAACGTGCCGTTAACTTTTACTGTGGCATTAGCCTGGGCAACGGTTGGCGTTACGGTAACAGAGGCTGTGGCATACGGTACATTAGCTGTATAGCTGGTTGTTGCGGTTGCAAATACAGGTGCAAGCGTAGCTCCGCTAACTTTCAAAGCCGAAAGGCTGGCGTTGTTTGAACTTGTTGACGCCCTTGTTACTAATACTGTATAGGTAGTTGTGGTAGTTCCATCCTGCGATGTAACAACGGCAGTAATGGTATTGGCGCCGACGCTTAAAGCGATGGCGCCCGAAGTGCCTCCGGATGCAACGGTCGCACCGTTTACTTTAATTGTTGCGTTAGCATCGGTAGCAGTTGGTTTTACAGTGATGGAAGTAACCGTATTAGCAACCGCATCGGTATAACTGGTTGTAGCGCCCGCAAATGCAGGACTTAAGGTTCCTGAACTCAAAACAAGCCCTGCAAGGGTTGAAACTGAGGATTGTGCGCGGGTAACTATTACGGTATAAGTGCCGGTGGTAACGCCGTCCTGAGCGGTTACTACGGTAGTTAGGGTATTTTGCCCCACCCCAAGCGGAATGCTTGCCGACGCCGCACCCGATGTTACAGATACGCCGTTCACCGTTACCGAGGCGGTCGCGTCAGCAACGGTTGGCGTTAAAGTTATCGAGGTAGTTGCGTTTGAAACGCTGGCTGTGTAAGATGTAGTACCTGCTGCAAAAACAGGCGTTAGCGTGCCAGAACTTAACGTAATGTTAGCCAGCGCCGCATTAGTTGATGGTGCACGGAATACCGTTAAAGTGTAAGTGCTGGTGGTAGTTCCGTTTGATGCAGTAACAATGGTGGTGATCACAGTGTTGCCGACCGACAAAGGAATAGCAGCCGATGCCGCGCCCGACGCAACCGTCGTACCATTAACTTTTATGGTCGATGTTGCCACACTCGCCGTTGGCGTTACCGTTAGGGAAGTTATCGAATTTGCCACTGATGCAGTATAGGTTTTTGTACCCGGTACAAAGGTTGGTGTCACCGTTCCCGCGCTGATGGCCAGGGCCGAAAGGTTGGCGTTGGCCGGGGCTTGCCGGGTTACCTTCACCGTATAGGTTTTAGTAGTGCTGCCATCCTGTGCCGTTACAACAGTGGTGATGGTATTAACCCCAACCACCAGCGCAATACTTGCCGATGATGAACCCGAGGTCACCGCCGCGCCGTTCACCGTAACCGTAGCGGTTGCATCGGCAGTAAGTGGTGCTTCTGTTATGGATGCTATGGTATTTGCAACACTAGCGGTATAACTTATAGTAGCCGCAGCAAATACCGGGGTAAGTGCGCCCGAGCTTAGCGAGATACCCGCAAGATTGGCATTTGACGAAGGCGCACGGGTGACAGTTATGGTATACGTAGCTGTGGTAGTTCCATCCTGTGCGGTTATAATGGTTGTTATGGTATTAGCGCCGGCGGTTAAAGCTATGGAAGCCGACGAACTGCCCGTTGCTACCGTAGCGCCGTTTACCGTAACCGTTGCGGTTGGATCCGCCGGAGTGGGTAATACGGTTATTGACGATGTGGCGTTCGGTACGCTTGCGGTATAGCTGGTTGTTGCCGTAGCAAATACCGGCGCCAGCGTGCCTGAACTAATAGTAAGGTTAGACAGGTTTGCGTTGGACGATGGTGCACGCGTTACCGTAACGGTATAGGTTTTGGTTGTGGTGCCGTCTTGGGCGGTCACTACCGTTGTAATGGCATTTGGGCCCGCAATCAAGGGGATAGTTCCCGAAGCGGAGCCGGAAGTTACTGTAATGCCGTTCACTTTTACGGTTGCAGTCGCATCGCTGGTGGTCGGCGTAATAGTTATAGACGAGACCGAGTTAGCTACACTTGCGGTATAGGTAATAGTGCCTGTAGCAAATACCGGGGCTAACGTGCCACTGCTGATCGAAAGCTTGGAAAGGCCGGCGTTATTTGACGCCGCCGCCCCGTTTACTTTGATATTTACAGTGGCGGTTTTGCTTCCGCCGCTATTGTAACCAGTAACCGAATAATTTTTTGCCGGGCTGGCTATTGTCGGCGTACCGCTAATGACACCCGAAAGACCGTTAAAGCTGAGGCCGGCCGGTAAAACCGGGTTTATATAATACCCGCCTGTAAGCTTTATTTCTTTTGCTTCATTGTTGCCGCTATCTGTCGCATAAACATTACCGGTTAAATCAACCGCAACGCCGTAAGGGTTTGCAATGCCTGTACCTATGCCATAAGGAGCACCGCCATAAATCGATATCACTTTTATGGAGTTAGCTGTTTTATCGGCCACAAATACGTTGCCCAGGTTATCAACTGCCACACCGTAAACGGAAACGAAGCCCGAGCCCAGCACCACCGGCGTACCGCCTGCTACAGGTATTTTCTTAACTGCATTATTGCCCGAATCGCCCACATAAATATTTCCTGCCGCATCTACAGCGACAGCAAACGGATGGCTAAATCCTGATCCCAATGTTGTTATAGCGCCATTGCTTGCTGCTATCTTTTTTACTGCGTTGTTGCCATAATCGGCCACGTAAACATTACCGGCTGCATCCACCGCTACACCTGAAGGTGAACTGAAACCGGAGCCGATAACTGTTGGAGAACCTGTCCCACCCGTAAGTTTCTTAATAGCATTATTGCCTGCGTCAGCCACATAAACATTCCCGGCGGCATCTAAGGCCACACCCGATGGCGAAATGAAACCCGAACCAACTATGGTTGGCGACTGGCTGCCCGGCGCAAATTTTTCTACACCCGCGGCACTGGCTACATAAATATTCCCCGCCGCATCAACAGCGATAGATTGGGGCGAACTTTGTCCTAGTGCTAAAACAGTGGGGGTTGTACTGTAGTTGGGGGTAAATACCCTGGCGCTTGTCGGCCCTAGGGGTGTAATAGCCGTATTTGTGTTATACACCTGCGGGGTAGCATAGCTTACAGCAGGTAAGGCCGGATTAGTTATGGTGATGTTTACCCTGTTGAAGTTGTTTCCTGCGGCATTGTAGCCGTAAACAATATAGTCCTGGCCAACAGTAGCGGTAGTTGGCGTACCGCTGATAACACCCGTTGAGTTATTGATAGACAAGCCGGCCGGCAAAGCATGATCAACATAGTAACCGCCGCTGGGTGTGAATTTCTTTACCGCCCCATTGTTATAATCGGCAACATACAAAACACTCGCCGGTGCATTAAAATTACTGTTGGGCTGCGCCACAATAATGCACGATGGCTGGCTAACAGACGTGCTCAACGTAATAGGCGTATTGCTAAATTCGGGCACTTCTTTTATCGCATTATTTGTACCGTCGGCTATGAACAGGTTACCGGTACCATCCACGCATACGCCATATGCATTGGTGAACCCTGAACCAATGGAAACCGCAGCGCCGCCGCCGGCCGGGATCATTTTTATTGCCCCGGTGCCGGTGGTGCCTATATAAACATCGCCTGCTGCATCAACAGCAACGCTAAGCGGAGCAGCATAGCCAGTCCCTATGGTGATAACGTTGTTTGTTTGCGCCAGGAGTTCTTTTACCAGTCCGCTGCCATTGTCGGCCACATACAAATTTCCGGCCGCATCTAAAGCCAGGCCTGTCGGGTGGCTAAAGCCTGTACCAACCGGAATTGGAGTGGTTTGGCCGGTAAATATTTTTTTAACCTGGTTATTTCCATAATCGGCTATATAAACATCTCCGATCGCATCGACCGCTACTGCGGTAGGCCCGTTAAACCCGGAGCCAATGGTAACCGGGCTGCCGCCGCCCACCGGGAATTTCTTAACGGTATTGGCGGTATAATCAGCAACATATAAATTGCCCTGCAGATCGAGCGCTACACCGCGCGGGTTGGTAAAGTTTGAGCCGGTAGCAATCCCGGTACTGCTAAAACCATTGGCCGCCACCCCGCTGGACGATGGCGAAAGTGCGGATATGGCAGTCCCTGCGGTATAGGTTAGGGCAGAGCCGTTGTTGTAAACAAGCGCTGGTGGGGAGCCTGCACTCACTGTGATATTAACGATAAAGGAGTTGCCGCCCAGGGCATTATAAGCCGAAGCAATATAGTTAAAACCATTCCGCGCAGCTGTTGGAGTACCGGTTATAACGCCGGTAGTGGTATTTAAAGTTAAGCCTGCCGGTAAACTTGGGTAGATATAGAATCCACCGCTTGGCGTTACCTGCTTTATGGCATTGTGCCCGGCATCGGCCACCAATACATTACCATAAGGATCGACAACCAGCCCCTGCGGGGTGCTGAAACCCGTAGCTATAGTGGTGACTGCGCCACCGCCTGCCACCATCTTTTTAACCGACCCTGACGTGCTTTCCGACACGAACACATTGCCGAAAGCATCGACTGCAACCCCTGTCGGTGCAGTAAACGCAACGCCCAAAGTAACCGAGGTTGTGCTGCCTGAGGCGATCTCCGATACCAGTTTTGTACCGGCATCAGCAACGTAAACATTGCCTAAAGGATCGGCAGCTACACTGATAGGTGTTGTGAACGCGACGCTTAATGTAGTGGTTGTGCCGCTGCCCACGGCTATCATTTTAATGGCGTGGTTTCCCTGGTCGGCCACATAAACGTTGCCCGCAAAATCTACCGCAACACTCACCGGCGAACTGAACCCGGTGCCCACACTTACCGTTGCCCCTCCGCCAAAAGGAATTTTCTTAACGGCATTGTTATTTTTATCGGCCACATATATATTTCCTGTCAGGTCAATCGCTACGCCTGATGGTGCGCTGAATCCCGTACCCACAACGGCCGGTGTGCCGCCGCCAAGCGGTATTTTTGTAACCACGTTATTTCCCTTGTCGGCTACATAGTAATTGCCGCCGATATCCGAAGTAATTGCATTTGGCGCACTAAAGCCGGAACCTACAGCAGTCAATGTACTGCTGTAACCGGGCGCCGCAACTGTGCCGGTAACCACGGGCGAGCGGGCATCAATAGCGGTGCCTACCGTGTAGGTAAGCGGTGTATTGTAATAAAAAGAAAGCGCGCTTACCTGGATATTTGCCTGGGCGGTAGTGCCGCCGGTGCTATTGTACCCTATAACCGTATAATTTGTTGCCGGACTTACTTTTGTTGGCGTTCTGCTGAAAACGCCCGTGGCGCCGTTAAATGTTAAACCGGGTGGTATCGAGGTGGCGAAATAACCGCCAACCGGTATAATTTCTCTTACAAAGCCGTCGCCGTTGTCACCCGCATATACGTATCCACTGTTTGCTATCGCGATGCCTACCGGAACATTAATGCCTGTGCCGATCACTGCCGGGGTGTTGCTGCCCCCTGGAATTTCCTTTACCGCGCCATTGCCTGCATCACCTATAAATAAGTCGCCGGCAACATCTACCGCTAAACCCTGGGGTGAACTGAACCCCGCACCTATGGTAACCATTGCCCCGCCGCCAACCGGGATTTTTTTTACGGTACTGTTGCCCTGGTCGGCTACATAAACGTTGCCGGCAACATCTACTGCTATGCCCGTTGGCGAAAGCCATCCGGAGCCAAGGCTTACGATGGCGCCACCACCAACCGGAACTTTTTTTACGGCCGCATTGCCCTGGTCGGTTACAAAAACGTTGCCCGCAGCATCTACAGCAACCGCATATGGCTGGTTAAAACCCGAGCCTACAATAGTTGGCGTCGTACTGCCCGGCGCAAATTTCTTTACCTGGTTATTGCCAAAATCGGCCACATACAAATTGCCGCCGGCGTCTATCGCTATGCCGTACGCCCCGTTAAAACCAGAGGCTACCACAACTTTGGTGCTGTTGCCGCCCCCGAAAGGGATCTTTGATACGGTGTTTGCCTTGGAATCTGCCACATAAACATCCCCTGCAGCATTGGTAGCCACGCCTGTTGTACCGAGGAAGCCCGATGCCAGCGTAACGGTACCGCCGTAACCCGGCGCCGACACCGAACTTACAGGCACAAGCGGTGTAATGGCCGTATTGATCACAAAATCTTTGGCGCTATAGCTAAGCGAGGGCTGGGCCATTCCCTTAAGGCCCAACCCCGCTAGCCATAAAAAAACAATAAGAAACAAGCGATATCGCCTGTTTTCCGGCATGTTTTTGTTTAAGCCGACCCTAACGGCTAACGCCCTGTTTTCAAGTAGAGATGTTTTCATAGTAGAAGTATATAGATAGTTTCTTTATTTGTAGCCTCGATCACTATTGCTTCCCGCATGCACAGACCCGACTTATATTTATGTAAAATTGTTCTGTTTGAAATTGGTGTATAGGTTGACGCCCGGTTAAAAATTGGGGTTATAATATTAAAATCCGTTATGGCTATCAGCGCTATTGCCTTGTCATATTCCTGTTTTCAGCAACATAAAGGTGCTTAAGTTTAGGTTTTGCTTTTGAAGCTTTTAGTAAGTGGTCGCTTTTGGAGGGTAACTGGTAGGGGAAGAGGTGAAAGCTGAAAGGTAAAAGCTGAAAAAGCGCGGCGTGGACCGGCATCTTCTAAACGCAGGAAAGCAAGAGAAAAATCCCTTGCTTCCTGCACCCCTCTTAACACTTCGCTCGTATTGTCTTTATCCTATCTTGATTCCTGGCTCTTGGTTCTTGGTTCTTAAAAACTCAATACTTCAGTACCAAAAACCCTGTTTTGTGCTTGATGATGCCTTTCACGGTATAATCCAGCGAATAAAAATAAGTGCCCGGTTGCTGCATTTGACCGTTTTTGTTGGAGTGCCCATCGAATACTTTATTTTGGTTATCATATCCTTTTGCTTCGAATACCATAGCGCCATTCCGGTTCATGATCATGAGTTTATTGTCGGGGTAGTTTCCAATGTTTTCTATCGTGAGGAAATCATTTTTGCCATCACCATTGGGTGATATGGCCTGGTGTACGATGATGCCGTCATCATTGATCGTCGGGGTTGTTTGGGGTTGTTCCACACTTACCGCGTCATCAGGTATATTTCCCGGGCCTGCCCTGGTAATCGTGATGATATAGGTGTTTTTGGTTGTGCCGTCCTGTGCCGTTACTACGGTGTTGATGGTGGTTTGTCCGACTGCCAGGGTTATTGATTGTGATGCAGTGCCGGATGCTACGGTGGTGCCGTTTACTTTTACCGTGGCATTTGGGTCACTCGTGGTTGGCGTTACTTTTATGCTGCTCACCGTATTGGCTACCGATGCGGTATAGTTTTTATATCCGGGACCGCTCACCGATGTTAAGGTTGTTCCGGGGGTGGTCGCTAATTTGGACAGCAGTGCATTGGAGGCTGGCGCCCTGGTTACCGTGATGATATAGCTCCGTTTGGTTACACCGTCCTGTGCCGTTACCGTTGTGGTAATGGTATTATTGCCTACGTTTAATGCTACCGGCGTTGAGGCATTGCCTGATGTAGCCGCTGTGCCGTTTACCGTTATGGTTGCTGTCGGGTCGCTAAGTACGGGAATTACCGATATGCTGGCTATTGAATTAATCACCGATGCGGTATAGTTGGCAAAACCTGGACCGCTTACTTTGGTGAGTGTTTCAAATGGTTTTAGGGTGATGCTGGTTAAAGCATCATCGGTTGATGCTTTCCTTGTTACAGTTATGGTATAGTCAAGGGTATTTGCCCCATTTTGAGAGGTTACCGCTATAGTGACAGTATTACTGCCTACGTTTAAAGCTACCGGACTTGAAGGACTCCCGGATGTGGTGGCGGTGCCGTTTACTTTTATGGTGGCACCCGGATCTGCTGTTGTTGCGGTTATCGTTATCGAGGTAGTGGAATGCGATACAGCTGCGGTATAACTGCTGGTGTGCGATAAAAAGGTGGGCGATATGGCTACATGGGCGATACTCAATGCCGACAGTGCATCGTTGCCTGAAAGCGCCCTGGTGACCGTTATGGTGTAGGTACTGGTGGTCGTTCCGTCGGATGCGGTTACCACCGTTGTTATGGCATTTGATCCGGTGTTTAAATTAATGGGGGCCGACGCTGTTCCGGATGCTACCGTAGTGCCGTTTACTTTTACGGTTGAACCGGCCGCAGCTACTGTTGGGGTTACGGTTATTGATGTGGTTGCATTTGAGACCGATGCTGTATAACTGGTTTTTGTAGCTGAAAAGACTGGGGTTAACGTGCCTGTGCTGAGGGCAAGATTTGAAAGATGTGCATTGACAACCGGCGTTATCTTAATATTCACTGTCGCCGTTGTTGGTCCGCCCGCATTATAGGCGTTAACGGTATAATTTGTTGCCGGGCTTGTAGCGGTGGGAGTCCCGCTTATAACGCCGGTGTTACTGTTAAAACTTAATCCCGTTGGCAAAGTCTGGCTGATAAAGTAGCCGCCGACGGGCACGTTTTTAGCTACATAGCTGCTTAATACGCCGCCGGTATAAATATTTCCGGCAGGGTCTAAAGCAACAGCCTGAACAAAGCCCGCTCCCGGAATGATAACAACCGGCGTGTTGCTGCCCGCCGGAATCTCTTTTACAGCCTGGTTTCCGTCATCAGCCACATATATATTACCGGCGTTATCTAAGGTTACGCCATATGGCTGGTTAAAGCCTGTCGCTACAACAACGGTTGTACCGCCACCAACAGGGATCATTTTCAGCGCATTGTTGCCCTCATCATTTACATACACATTGCCCAAGGGATCCAGTGCGATGCCTGTCGGCTCGCTAAAGCCCGAACCAATTACAATAGGCGTGCCGCCGCCTGCAGGTATCTTTTTCACCAGTGCATTGCCATTATCGGTAGCGTACACATTGCCGGCCGCATCTACCGCAACACTAAAAGGCTCGTTAAAGCCAGTTGCTATTACTACCGGGATATTGCTGCCAACCGGTATCTTTTTTATCACATTATTGCCTAAATCGCTTACATAAATATTCCCGGCTGCATCCAAAGCCACGCCGCTCGGTTCCTTAAACCCGGAACCTATTGAAACCGGCGCGCCGCCTCCAACCGGGATCATCCATATTTTGTTGTCGTTTAAACCGGCTGCATAAATGTTACCAGCAGCGTCAAAGGCAATTCCAGCAACAAAGCTAAAGCCCGAACCAACCGCAGTTTGGGTGGTACTGTACCCTGCAGCTGCCACTCCGCTGCTGGTGGGCGTAAGCGGTGTAATTGCCGTGCCAACCGGATAGGTTTTAGGGCTGCTGTAACTAAGCGTAGCCGGTGCGGTCGACCGTACCTGGATATTTAAAGGAGCCGTGGTACCTCCACCACTATTATAACCGGTAACTGTATAATTTACAGGGGGACTTAAAGCCGTGGGTTTCCCGGTGATATCTCCTGTCGATTCGCTAAAACTCAAACCGGCAGGTAAAGCCTTGCTGATATAATAGCCGCCAACAGGACTTAATTGTTCAACTGCAGCCCCAAACTGGTCGGCAGTATAAATATTGCCGAGTCCATCAACTGACAAACCGGTTGGGCTGTTATATCCTGAGTTGCCGATGATAACCGGCGTTCCGCCGCCCGTTGGTACCGAATAAACTTTAGCAGTGGTCCTGTCCGTCACAAATATATTGCCTATAGGATCCAGCGTCACTCCCCAAATGAAATTGAAACCCGAAGCCAGGGTAATTATCGCCCCGCCGCCAATTGGTATTTCCTTGAGCGCATGGTTGCCTTCATCAGTGACGTACACATTCCCGGCAGCATCTACCGCCACACCAAGCGGATGTATAAACCCTGAACCTAAGGTGACAGGAGTGGTTACACCTACTTTTATTTCTTTGATTGCACTGTTGCCATAATCGGCCACATACACATTGCCGGCAGCATCTACCGCTACACCGTAAGGCGTACTAAAACCAGAGCCCAGGTTGAGCGTACTGCCGTTTGGAAATATTTCCTTCACCAGGTTACTGTTTGTGTTACTCACGTATAGATTACCTGCCGCGTCAAGGGCAATACCGCCTGGGTTGCTGAGCCCGCTGGCCACAACAACCGGCGCGCCACCAGCAACAGGTATCATTTTTACAGAATTGGCGCCGCCATCGGCAACATATACATTGCCCGCAGCATCGGCTGCAACGGCGGTGGGGGTAACAAATCCCGATCCCACCGGAGTTCCGATATTATTGTAAGCCTGGGAACTAACCCCGTTGCTGGTGGGCGCAAGCGTAGGTATGGTGGTACCCGATACATACAGTTGCGGGCTGCTGTAGCTTAACGTTGCCGGCGCAACCAGCCTTACCGCTATATTCAGCGTATCTTCTGTTGCGGCGAGGAGGTTATAGGCTGTGATATAATAATTAGTCGCGTGGCTGGTACCAATGGGTGTTCCGCTGATAACACCCGTGTTCACATTTAAACTTAAGCCTTTAGGCATGGCGCTGGCAAAATAGCCACCATTAGGTATAAGTATATTCAGGTTGGTAAGGGTATTATCTACCACAAATACGTTATTTTGAGGGTCTAATGCTAAACCTTGCGCACTGGTTAAATAAGGACCTACGGCAACAGGTGTGTTGCTGCCTGCGGGAATTACTTTTATGGTATTGTTGCCGCCGTCGGATATGTATAAATTGCCGGATGCATCCAACGCTACCCCCGAGGGGGTTTTAAACCCGGAGCCTACCGCCACGGTGCCGCTGCCATTGGCAGCTATTCTCAACACCGCGTTGTTCCCGGCATCGGCTACATAAACATTATTATTTACATCAACCGCAAGGCCGAACGGCCTGTTGAAACCGGTTGCTATGGTAACAGGCGCGCCGCCGCCAACCGGGATCTCCTTAACAACTTTGTTGCCGAGGTCGGATACGTAAACATTTCCTAATGCGTCCACCGCTACGCCCGTCGGCTGGTTGAAACCGGTACCGATAGTAACCTGTGCACCCCCGTTTGTGGGAATCTTTACCACATTGTTATTCGCATTGTCGGATACGTACAGGTTTCCGGCCGCATCGATAGCTATGCCATAAGGCTGACTGAAACCCGTACCTAATGTAACCTGCGGGTTGGCATTGTTGGGTATCATCACAACGGTGCCTGCGCCTTCGTTTGCAACAAATGCATCTCCACCGGCATCAACCGCCACAGCCATAGGGTGGTTCAGGCTGTGCCCGAAGCTGTTTGGCGTATTCCGATAGCTTATCGCATCAACATTGCTGGTGGTTGGTGTCAACGGTGTTATGGCCTGGTTAGTTATGTATATTTGCGGACCGGCATAAGTAACAACTGGGGCTGGCGGCGGTACAACAGTTATATTTTGTACGGCAAGGCCGGGGCCTCCCAGGTTATAAGCAGTTATAATGTAGTTGGTAGCAGGGCTTTGCACAACAGGTGTGCCGCTGATTGTCCCCGTAACGCTGCTAAAATTTAAGCCGACCGGCAACGTGGTATTTAAGTAATAGCCGCCTGTTGGTTTTATATATTTTACCACACCATTGGTATAATCGCCTACATAAACGTTCCCGGCAGCATCTACGGCAACCCCGGAAGGACTAACAAAGCCGGAGCCTATCATAATTTGCGAACCACCTGCAGCCGGAATTTCTTCCACAATATTTCCGAGCTGATCGGCTACATAAATATCGCCCGCAGCGTTTATCGCTATCCCTGCAGGCGCGGTAAATCCTGCACCGATGGTGGTTATTACCCCGCTTTGTTTGTTTATTTCTTTTACTAACCCGTGGCCATAGTCGGCAACATAAACGTTACCGGCAACATCTACAGCTATGTTATGCGGGTTTGAAAAACCGGAGCCAAGCGTTATGGTGCCGGAGCCGTGCCCGAGTATCATTTTTACAGCATTATTCCCGCTATCGCCTACATACACATTTCCGGCGGCATCCAAACCTAAGCCTGTGGGTGAACTAAACCCTGAGCCGATGACAACCGGAGTACCATTGCCCACAGGGATCTCTTTTACCATGTTGTTCCCGGCATCGGCCACATAAACATTGCCCGAAGTATCAACCGCAACGGCCGCCGGCTTGTTAAAGCCAGAACCGAGAACGACAACCGAGCCATCGCGTGCCACTATTTCTTTAACCTGGTTGTTGTTAAAATCGGCAACATAAACGTTATGGTGTATATCAACCGCCACGCCATAGGGGTTACTAAAGCCGCTGCCAATAATATTGGTAGTGCTGTTATAACCTGGCAAAGCCACACCTGTACCGGTTGGCGTTAATGGGGTGATTGCAGCGCCCATGGTGTACGTTTTCGCGCTGCTGTAATTAATAACGGGCGGCGCCGGCAACACCGTTTTAATATTCACGGTGGCGGTAGCGCCACCACCCAGGTTGTAGGCAGTAACCTTATAGTTTGTGGCCGGGCTTGCTATGGTTGGCGTTCCGCTAATAGTGCCTGTACTGCCATCAAAACTTAGCCCGGCAGGCAATGCGGTATTTAAATAATAGCCGCCGACAGGAGTTACATATTTAACCGCGTTGTGATAGCTATCGGCAATAAATACGTTGCCAGCGCCATCAACGGCTACACCCGATGGGTCACCCAAAAAGGTACCGATTGTAGCCAGGGCGCCGCCGCCGGCCGGTATCATTTGTACCACGCTGTGCGACTGGTCGGCCACATAAATATTGCCTGCCGCGTCCAGCGCCAGGCCGGTTGGGCCGCCAAAACCTGAAGCAACTGTTACGGTGGCCCCTGTTCTTGCCACAATCTCTTTGACGGTACCGCTGCCGTGATCGGCCACGTACACGTTGCCGGCCGGGTCCAAAGCAAGGGCAAAAGGCCCGTTAAAGCCCGTCCCAATGATTTTTACCGTGCCGCTCCCGGCCAAAACTTCTTCCACTAAGTTATCATCGGTATCGCTTACATACATGTTTCCCGATGCATCTAATGCTATCCCGTAAGGGCCGCCGAAACCGGAAGCTACGGTAACAGGCGTGCCGCCGCCGGCTGGGATCCTTTTAATGGTGTTGGAGCCCACGTCCGCCACATAAATATTGCCCGATGCATCCAGTGTGATCTGGCTGGGGAAATTGAGGCCGCTCGCCAGAATAAAGGTCGGATTGCCGTTTTTAGGGATCTCCTTTATCTGGTTATTTTCATAGTCGGAAACGTAGACGTTACCCGCGGCATCAATTGCCATGTCCCACGGGGTGTTAAACCCCGATCCAATAGTAGTTGTTCCGCCCGCATAACCGGGTTGGTTCACGCGGGCGCTGGTTGGCGTCAATGGCGTAATTACCGTGCCGGCTGTATAGGTTTTAGGGGTGCTGTAACTTATTGAGGGTATTGGCGGAAGCACGGTTTTAATACTCACAACTGCCGAAGCGCTGCCGGTTAGGTTATAGGCCGTAACCGTATAATTTGTAGCCGGGCTCGCGACAGTGGGATTACCTGTGATGATCCCGGTGTTACCGTCGAAGGATAAGCCGGCAGGCAATGTCGCACTTAAATAATAGCCGCCAAGCGGTTTTATATAACCTATCTTATTGTCGCCGGTGTCGCTAAAATAAATTGCTCCTTTGGAATCAACTGCAACACCGAATGGCGCATTAATTCCTGTTAAAATTTGATGGGGACTCCCGCCGGTATAGGGTATTACGCTAACGGTTCCACCGGCATTGTCGGCCACGAACACATTTCCCAGCGCATCTACCGCTACCCCTGTGGGTGTGCCGAAACCAGAACCGATATTAGTTTGCTGTCCGCTATTTTTATAAATTACACCTATGAACGAACTGCCCTGGTCGGCCACATATACATTGCCGGCCGCATCAAGCGCCACGCTGGTGGGCGAGGTGAAACCCGCCCCAATGCTTACCTGGGCCCCGCCCGCGGCAGGGATCATTTGTATAGAAGGGTTGCCCTCGTCGGCTACATATACATTGCCCGCAGGGTCAACGGCCACGCCCGTAGGATAACTGAAGCCTGAGCCAATGGCAACAGGGGCGCCGCCACCCGCGGGGATAATATAAACTTTCGCCGCATCCACATCGGCAACATACACGTTACCGTTTGCATCAACAGCCACACCCGCAGGAACGCTAAATGTTCCTAAATTCAGCGTGAGTCCGCTTTGCGCCGATATTTCTTTTACGAGTTCATTGCTGCCATCGGCAATAAACACGTCACCCGCGGCATCAACCGCAATACCATTCGGATGGTTAAAGCCCGAGCCCACGGTGCTGTACCCGCTGCTATAGCTGGCGGCGGAAACACCCGAGCTTGTTGGCTGAAGTGGGGTAATGGACGAACCAACCGTGTAGGTTTGCGGGCTGCTGTAACTGATTGTGGGCAATGTTATCTGCCTTCTTACAGCCTTTGCACCAGCCGGTTTATGTTTGTGCGTAATTTTTACAGCAAACACATTTAATGCCGGTGCTAAAATTAGCAGGACAACAATAGTGTGCTTAAAAATGGAGTTGTTTTTAACAGATAGGTAGCATGTTTTCATGACGAGTGTTTTTAACTCGTCAAAACTTGCTCATTTTCAGCAATATAAAAATACCAAAAACATGGGAGGCTTTTAAACCAATCTTTCGTTCAGGGCTTTGCTCACGGCCTCCACCTGCGAGTTTACGTGCAGCTTCTCGTAAATATGTTTGGCATGCGTGCGGATGGTTTCCATGCTTAGGTCTAAGGCATTCCCTATCATTTTATAGCTATTCCCGTTTGATAGTAATAGCAGGATCTCCTTTTCACGCGCCGTAAGCTTGTAACTGTCTGCTGCTTTTTGCTGCTGCTGCATGTTATTGATGATCATCCTTGCTATTTCGGGGCTCATGGGAGCGCCGCCCCGCAATATTTCTTTTATGGCATCAATCAGTTTATCCGATATATGTTTCTTGAGTAAATAACCATTTGCACCGCAATAAAGCGCTTTAAATACGTACTCATCATCGTCAAAAACGGTCAGCATAATTATCTGAGCGCTTTTATTAAAGGCCCTTATCCTCTTTACCGCCTCGATACCGTTTATGGTGGGCATATCAATATCCATCAAAATCACATCGGGGTTAAAGCTTTTTACCTGGTTTTCTACCTGCAGGTAATCGGCAAAAGCGCCCTGTACCTCATACCCATCAGCAAGGTATAACAGGCTGCATACACTTTCGCGCAATATTTTATTGTCTTCGTATATTAAAATGGTATGCATATTTTCAATTGTAAACAAAACACTAAAACCGCATCAAGGTAAACATCATTTATTTAATAAAGCCTACCAAAATCATGTGATAGAAACCGACACCAAAATACTGGTCCCCGCTGCCGGGCGCGAATTTATTTCAAAACCTGCGTTCATCTCGGCTGCCCTGCTTTCCATGTTTTTCAGGCCGTCGCCGGTAGGCTGGGTTGCCTTGTCAAACCCCTTTCCATTATCGGTAATTTTCATCAAAAACTGGTGCGTTGTTTTTTGCAATGCAATTTCAGTCATGGTAGCTCCGCTATATTTTGCAATGTTATTAATAGCTTCCTTATAGATCAGGTAAAAATTTTTACGCTCATCAACCCCAAGTGTTAACCCTGCAAGCTTGCCATCCTCGTTGAATTTAAATCCTATCCCTGCCGGTTCCAAAATAGCCGAAGCAAAGCTCTTCATCTTCATTATTGTTTTTTCAAACGGGTCGTTAACCGGGTTTATGGCCCAAACAATATCGCTCATATTCTCCATAATGCTAAAGGAGCTGTTTTTTATGATCTCCAGATCGCGCGATGCATTATCTTTTGCCTCTATTTTTTTGAGCGCCACTTTACTTAAAATATTGATGCTGCTAAGGGTCGAGCCTATATCATCGTGCAGGTTGCGGGCTATGGTATTGCGCATTTTTTCCATCTCCAGCAAACGCTCCGATCTTTGTACCACGCGGAACCGCGTCATCGCCAAAAAACCTATGATCAGCAACATTAGCAGCACCAGCATGGCCCCGTATTTGAATATCTTTTGGTTCTGCAAATTTACATGATCAAGCAACTGGTCTTTTTTTAACAGACTTATTTCTTTTTCCTGTTTCACCAGGTTATAGCGCTGTTCCAGCTCCTTAACCTGCAGCTGCAACTGTTTGTTTTGCAGGGTGTCGGACCTGTCGTGGTATTTTTTTGTATAAAAAAGGGCCTTGTCATACTGTTTGTTTTGCTCGTAATAATCAGCCAGGTACTTGTAGTTATTTAACTCGGTATTCTTATCGCCCATTTCTATAGATGTATTGAGCGAGCCGATGATTGTTTTTTCCCTCATTTTTTGGTGGGAAATATTATTCTGCAGATTAGCCATATCGGCATTTACCCTTGCCAGGTGGGCAGTATCGTCAGATTGTTTAAACAGATCGCGGCTGGCATTGAAATAGCTTTTTGCGCTATCGGTTTCATTTTTTTCCTGGTAAAGTTCCCCGATAGAGAGATCGGTTTTTGCCTCTTCTACCTTTAATTTTAATGCCTGATTGATCGAGAGCGCCATTTTATAACTGGCCAGCGCTTTGTCGGGCTGTTTTAAGCCATCCGCAATCATGCCCATACTTACATAACTTCCGGCTATTCCGCGTTTGTCGTTCAATTCGTTTTTTATCGCGACCGATTTTTTAATATAGGGCAGGGCTTCTGCGAATTGATTTAGTTTGATAAAATCGCCGCCGATAGAACTATAACAAAATGACATGCCCTTTTTATTTCCGAGGGCTTCGAATAAATTTAATGCCTGTAAGTGATAGGCCATAGCCTTGCGGTAGTCGCCAAGGTCGAGATAATTATTGCCGATGTTAAGGTTTTGCCCGGCCATGCTAATCCTGGAGTTTTGGAGGGTAAATAAACGCAATGCCTCTATCATATAAGGCAACGACGCTTTATAATTGCCCTGGATGCGGTAAAACAATCCTGCCTCAAAATTATAGTTCGACTTAATATCCAAATGCTCGCTGTTGTCAGCCTCTTTTTTTAACAGCGCCAGGTAGTATTTAGCGCTGTCGGTTTGATTGCTTTGCATATACAGCGACACGAGTTCGGAATAACCTGCAGACAATTGGAGCGGGTGGTTCAATTGCCTGCTTAACGATATCACGATAAGTGAATATCGTTTTGCGGCAGCTATATTTGTGCGGGCGTACTGGTCGACCAACCTTACGTACGTTGTTAGTTCAGTGGAGTCCCTTTTGTCCTGCGCAATAATTTTTTGTAAACTATCAATAACCGGGGTTTGCCCCCTGGCGACTGATGTGAAAAACAATAGCAGCAGTGCTGCTAAAAGTTTGTGCTGCATAACATTACATTTTTATGCATACAAGTTACAAAAAGAAATCACTTTCAATGTTTTTTGAATTTGCCAGGGGAAAAGCGAGGGAGGAGAAAGTTTTCGGCGATGAGCAAATAAACATACCCTGCTGCCGTTCCCGGGCCGCAGGGTATGTTCTAATATGAGCGATCAGTACTTCAGCACCAAAAAGCCTGTTTTGTGTTTGATGATGCCATTCACGGTATAATCCAGCGAATAAAAATAAGTACCGGGCTGTTGCATTTCTCCGTTTTTGTTGGAATGACCGTCGAATACTTTATATTGGTTATCGTAACCTTTTGCTTCGAATACCATAGTCCCATTCCTGTTCATGATCATGAGTTTGTTGTCCGGATAATTTGCTATGTTTTCTATGGTGAGAAAATCATTTTTTCCGTCGCCGTTGGGTGATATGGCCTGGTGAACCATGATGCCATCGTCGTTTAATGTTGGACTGCTTGTTAAGGCTACGGCTACTTCCTCATCCGGTATATTGGTTGATCCCGCCGCCGCACGTGTTATCGTCATGATATAACTGTTGATCGTCATACCGTCCTGTGCCGTTACTACTGTAGTGATGGTATTAGAACCCACGGCTAAATGTATCCCTGTTGATCCTGATCCGGATGCTACTGTTGTGCCGTTTACTGTTACCGTGGCCGTAGGGTCTTCTGTTACCGGGTATATTTTTATTAGGGAAGTAGTATTAGGCACCGATGCTGTATAATTCTTATAACCGGGACCAGCTACCGATGTAAAGGTTTCTACCGGGCTGCTGGACAGTTTAGTTAGTATCGCGTTGCTCGATGGCGCCCTGGTTACGGTTATTACATAACTTCTTTTGGTCACGCCATCCTGTGCGGTTACCGTTGTGTTGATGGTATTCGGCCCGGCTAATAATGCTACCGGGACAGAGGCGGTACCAGAAGTTGCTGCAACACCGTTTACCGTGATGCTCGCTGTCGGGTCGCTGGCGGTGGCGATAACCGCCATTGACGATATGTTATTGGGAACGGATACCGTGTAGTCGCCAAAATCGGGCCCGGTTGTTTTGGTGATCGTTTCAAACGGTTTCACCTCTAAAGTAGTCAAGGCATCATTGGTAGAAGGTTTGCGGGTTACATCAATTGTATAATTCAGGGTATTTGCCCCGTTTTGCGATGTTATCGCTACCGTAATGGTATTATCGCCCACATTAACCGCAACCGGGCTTGATGCTGTTCCTGATGCGGTGCTTACGCCGTTTATTTTTATCGTTGCATTTGGCTCTGCCGCTGTTGCGGTGACTACAATAGATGAACTGGCATTGGCTACCGTGGCTGTATAGGCAGTGGTATGCGATAAAAAGGTCGGCGATATGGCTACCTGGTGTATGCTCAATGCCGATAGGTTATCATTGCCCGACGGCGCGCGGGTTACGGTTACTGTATAGGTTTTAGTAGTGACACCATCGTTCCCGGTAGTTACGATGCTGATGGCATTGGCGCCCACGTTCAATAGTATCGCAGCAGATGCGGTTCCCGATACTACTGTTGTACTGTTTACTTTGATTGTTGCAGATGGATCGCTGGCAGTGGGCGTTACCATTATCGAAGTTACCGCATTTCCCACCGGGACGGCATAAGCCATGGTCGCCGGATCAAACACCGGTTTTAATGTTCCGGTGCTTAGCTGGAGGGCAGAAAGGGTAGCGTTTGGCGGTGCATTCCTGGTCACGGTAACCGTGTAAGTGGCTGTGGTAACGCCATCCTGCGCGGTTACAACAATAGTAATGGTATTTGCGCCTACCGCTAAATGGATGTCTCCTGAGCTGGCGCCGCCGGCTACTGCTGCGCCATTCACCGTTATAGCAGCATTAGGATTGTCAGGACTTGGCGTTACCGCGATGGAAGTTACAGAATTTGCAACAGCTGCGGTATAACCGGTGATTGTGCTTGCAAAATTCGGGCTTAAAGTTCCGGTACTTATCTGGAGGCTGCCAAGTGTTGCAACAGAAGACGGGGCCGTAATATTCAATTTGCCCGCCACATAACTAATTGCATAATTCGCAGTTGCTGCGCCGCTTGCCGTAATAGGATAGGTACCTACCGGCGAAGCAGATGTGCCCGTAGTAGTAATTGAGGGCAATGTTGTTAAGCTACCGGGGTTTTCCCCGTTTACGAAACCATTGTAGGTGGCTGTTAAGGCCGGGACGGATTGGCCCTGCGTCATGGTTTGGTTATTTGCTATAATGATCAGCGGAGCCTGCTTTACGTTTAAATTCTGTATAACATTATTCGCCGCCGCGTGTGTGCTGTCACCCGCCTGCGTGGCAGTGATATTGGCTGTGCCTGCGCCCGCAATATGGATGTTGCCGCTAACTATGGTAGCTACCGCCGTATTATCGCTGTTATAAGTGATCGCTATGCTGCTGTTGGTACTTGTTGCCCCCGGCGCAAAATCTGCAGCGCCGTAGGTTTTCGGAGGAAGCGCACTGAAGGTAATTGTTTGCGGCAAAACGGTTTTTATATTCACTACTGCGGTGCCGCTGCTGGAGGAATTATAAGCGAAGACCGTGTAGTTAGTAGCTGGGCTGCCGACCGTCGGAGTACCGCTGATAATTCCGGTACTTTTATCAAAACTTAAGCCGGCAGGCATAACAGGGGTGATGAAGTAGCCGCCAATGGGTTTTATTTTTTTTACAGCGGCATTCCCGGCATCGCCCACATAAATATTACCCGCAGGATCTATAACCACATCCTCCGGATTTTTGAAGCCGGAACCTAAGGTGATCATTGCTCCGCCGCCGGCAGGGATCTCTTTAATAGCGTTATTGCCCGTGTCGGCGATATACAGATTTCCGGCAGCATCTAATGCTACACCGCGTGGCTGACTGAATCCTGAGCCCACGTTAATCAGCGCACCGCTGCCTGCCGGGATCATTTTTACCTGGTTCCCAAAAACAGTTCCAAAGTAAACATTTCCCACAGCATCAACCGCAATGCCCTCAGTATTGGTGGATATCGTCGCCAATGTAATCGTTGGTCCGCCGCCGACAGGTATCTTTTTTATCGCGCCATTGCCGAAATCGGCTACATACACATTGCCCGCGGCATCAACCGTCACGCTGGCAGGGACCTTGAAACCAGATCCCAAAGTAATGATTGCGCCGCCGCCAACGGGGATCTCTTTTACCGCATTATTGTTAGCATCGGCCACAAACACATCGCCGGCAGCGTCTAAGGCCACGCCGAGCGGGGAGCTAAACCCTGAACCTATGGCAACAGGGGTGCCGCCAGCCGCAGGGATCTTGTACACCGCATTATTAGTTTCATCCGCCACGTACACATTGCCCGCTGCATCATACGCCACTCCCGCCGGGGACTTAAACCCGGACCCTAAGGTAACCGGGCTGCCGCTATACCCGGGAGCCGCAACACCGGTGCTTGCAGGGGTGAGCGCGGGAATAGTTTTGCCGGTGGTGTAGGTATGAGGGCCGCTGTAACTGATGGTGAGCGTAATAATTCCCAGATTCAAATTTGTTGAACCGCTGCCGGTAATATTATATGCCGTTACGATATAATTTGCAGCGGTTGCTGCTGTTGGTGTGCCGCTGATTATGCCTGTAGTATTGGAGCAGCTTAAGCCCACTGGCAATGACGTATTTAAAAAATATCCGCCGGAAGGGCTTATCTTTTTTACCTGGTGGTTGTTTATGTCCGCGTAATATATATTGCCCTTGCCGTCGATAGCCAGGCCGGATGCATTGGTAAGGCCGGAACCTACCTGCAAAGCTGTTGTGGTACCGGCCGGTATGGTGTACAGGTTTCCCGCAGTATTCACCACGTACAAATTCCCACCGGCATCAACCGTAATGGGGCCCGGATTTTGAACCGATGCCAATACACCCGCACTGCTGCCATCTGGGTTAAATTTGACGATATTATTGTTCCCGGCGTCGCTTACGTAAACATGGCCGGCAAAGTCGGCAGCAATTCCCGCCGGTGAATTAAGCGCCGATGCAAACGGCGATTCGCCGGAGAGGCCAGTCGGCAGCTTATAAATGGTGTGGTCGCCCGGTGCAAAGGTATATACATTACCGGCCCCATCCGACGTAATGGGACCTATCGCTGATAATTCCGGGCTGGTTGGCCACGAAGCGTTCGGGTCGGTCGGCATTTCAAAGATCTCAAGATTGCCCGTATCGGAGATGTACAGGTTGCCTGCCGCATCTGTCGCCAGGCTGGTCGGGTCGGCAAGGCCCGTTACCGGCGCTCCCTGGCCGCTGCCATCGGCGGGTAGTTCGTAAACAATCCCTGGCTGGCTGTTTACCGAGGCCTGGTCATCGGCTATAAACAGGTTGCCATTTGGATCGATAGCCACGCCAACAGGGTTAACCAAACCAGAACCTACCGTAACCGGGCTGCCTTTGTAAGCAAGCGGGGCCACGTAATTGCTTGCCGGAGCCAATGGCGCAATGGCAACGCCAGGGGTATAAGTTTGCGGGCTGGCGTAGCTTATAGCTGGCACAGGAGGATTAGCAACCGCCATGCCAAATGCTGTCGAACCGCTGCCAGCAGCGTTATAGGCAATAACCACGTACTGTTGACCGCCGGTTACTGTTGTTGGCGTACCGCTGACAACACCTGTTGAATTGGAGAAACTAAGCCCTGCGGGCAATGTTGTCTCCAAATAGTACCCGCCTGTTGGTTTATATCGTTCTACATCGCCGTTAGATATACTTCCGCAATAAACATTGCCAAATTGATCTAATGACACGCTGGTTGGTTGGTCGGCCGGAAAGGCAACGCTGCTGCCTGTCACCGGGTATTTGGTGATTCTTTGGCTACTTTCATCAGCTACGTACAGGGCACCCGAAGGATCGATTGCTATCCCTAAGGGTGAGGAAGATGAAAGGTAGAGTGACGCGGTGGCGAGGCCTGCCGGTACCCGGAATACTCCGCTATTGGCCGATATAAAAATATTGCCGGCCCCGTCGAGTGCTACATTGTTGGCGCCGCTTAGCCCGGATACTACGGTCGTCCAGGCGCCGCCCGAGGCCGGTATTTTCTCTAAAGCAGCATTCCCCCTGTCGGCTACATACACGTTGCCCGAAGCATCTACCGCCAAACCTTGTGGATTGTTGAAGCCTGATGCTACCAAAACAAGGCTGTTGCTCCCGTAAGGCACCTTGTAAACCGCCTTGGCAATTTGATCGGCCACCCACACGTTGCCCGACTTATCGGCAGTCACGCCTGTCGCATTGGTTAAACTGCCAACCGCAACAATAGTACCGCCACCAGGCGGAATTCTATATAATGTCTGCCCATATTGCAAACCAAATTGCGTTTCATATTCAGACAATGCCGTTGCATATATATTTCCACCGTGTTGATCATATGAAATATAATAGGACTGGGTTAGGTAGCCTACTGGACTCGCGCTGCTATAGCCCGGCGCTGCCACCCCGCTGGAGGTTGGCGACAGTTGAACCGGCAGACCGATATAATAAGTCGTTGCGCTGGCGTAACTAACAGTTGGCGTCTGTGCAAATAAATGGCCCGGTGTAACACCCATAAAAATAAACAGCAAAGCCATTGAAGGACAAAAAGCATTTGCATTTCTTTTGAAGGAAGCAGCGTAAAAGTTTTTCATAACAACAGGGTTAATGGTTAAGTGATTAGTACTTTATCCCCCGCCCAACTATTAATCCACATCCTGCAATAAAATCACTAATAACTTGTGTACAACAAAGTTACCGGCACTGGATACGCGCGTCCATACCACCTTTGGGATATATTGCAGATGGAGGATATGGATTGTTTCCCGGATTTTACGCGATAAAAAAAGGCATTGCTGCCGCATGAAAAGGTTTAGGATAATATTTTAAATACCCTGTAGAGATACCTCGCGT
>Ga0206878_10162_pt1 | contig 29168 bp, 29 predicted proteins | sample Alteio_BWOrgCont_8_FD_152621 | JGI IMG/M metagenome (GOLD analysis project Ga0206878, IMG submission 152621) | Enriched cells from forest soil in Barre Woods Harvard Forest LTER site, Petersham, Massachusetts, United States -... | ecosystem: Environmental > Terrestrial > Soil > Temperate forest >... | reverse complement strand
CTGCCGCACACGTTCCCGCGTCAAACCCACCGCTTTTCCCACCTCTTCCAGCGTTTCACGCTCATAACCGGCAAGCCCAAACCGCCTGCAGAGAATTTCACGCTGCTTGTCATTCAAAACAACCATGCAGGCTTCCAGATGTTCCGCAAGATGCTGATCCGCAATCATGTCCGCAGGATCAGACTTCGTGGCATCTGCCGTCGTATCCGCCAGTGTCCGGCCAGTACCATTGGATGATTCACTGTCAAGCAACACATCCAGAGACACTGGATATTCATTCAGACTCATCACCTCATCCACACTCTCGATGGAACGGTTCATCGCCGTTGCAATTTCAGCCGTCGTCGGTTCTCCCTCGCCCTTTTTGACCAGCTCGCGCTCCACCGTCAGACACGCATTCAACTCCCGCACCACATGAACCGGCAGGCGGATGGTGCGCGTCTGGTTCATGATCGCCCGCTCTATCCCCTGCCGAATCCACCAGGTCGCATAGGTCGAAAAACGAAAACCGCGCTCGGGATCAAATTTCTCAACCGCCCGCAGCAGCCCCAGATTGCCTTCCTCAATCAGATCAAGAAACTCCATGCCACGGTTGTAATACAGACGGGCAATTCGAACCACGAGACGCAAATTGCTCACAATCATGCGGGCACGGGCTTTTTTGTCACCCTTTTGAACAAGGCGGGCAAGATAGACTTCTTCATCTGCAGTCAAAAGATGGGCTTCACCAATCTGGCCCAGATAAAGACGGGTCAAATCAACTTTGGCAGAGTCTTTTTCTTCGCGCTGCACCTTTTCGACAAGTACCTCTGCTTCCCGAAGACCCGCATCATCTGGTTCCGTCACTTCCTGCACTTCTTTTTCTTCCGGTTCTTCTGTTACTTCCGCGGCTACAGTTTTTTCCACTGCTTCCACTTCCTGAAGTTCAGAATCCGCAGGTTCGGCTGAAACCAGTTCTTTTATTTTTTTTGTTATTTTTTTTATTTTTTCTATTGCAGCAGCCCCTGCAGATTTTTTGGTTTCCCTGCCATTTTTACCATTTTTACCATTTTTACCATTTTTGTTATTACTGGCCATGCATCCTGCTCCCGACCCCTCTGACATCAACCTGTATTATAGGGTGATTTTATCTCGAAAGGTAACGCAGCGGATTAACCGGCTGGCCATCCTTGCGAATTTCAAAATGCAGCATTGGGGAAGTTTTCTGGGCAAAACTGCCCATCGTGGCAATTTCCTGACCCGCCCTGATCTTCTGCCCCTCACGTACACGCAATTTGCTGTTCCAGGCATAAGCGCTCAGCCAGTGACTGTTGTGCTTGATGATCACCAAATTGCCATATCCCCGAAGACCATGTCCTGCATAAACGACCTGTCCTGCCGCTGTTGCAAAAACCGGCTGGCCGTATCTGCCCGCAATATTGATCCCCCGGTTGAAAGACGAATAAACCCCCGCAAGCGCACCCCTCGCAGGCCAGATCCAGCCCGCTACCTGCTGATCAGTTTCAGGATGAAACACCGGGTGATTCGGGGAAGACAATGGCCTGCCCCCCGGATGCCCGGCAAAAACCGGACGGCCCACAGGCACTGCAGGGCCTGAAAGACGCAGCAACTGCCCGGTTTTGACCCGCCAGGGCGGTCCAATATGGTTCAGCCGCGCAAGATACCGGTAGTCCTGTCCATAACGCCAAGCAATGGAATACAGCGTCTCACCCTTTTTGACCCGATACGTGCCATGCTGCGGGATCTGTTCAATGGTCGAAATGTCTGTGACCGGCGCATAAACACGCGATGAACCCCCGCAACCTGCCAGAATCATCACCATCAAACACAAAAACAGCTTTATATACACTGAATCGCACTCCTGCGCATGACAGCCCTCAAAAATACTGGGAAAATACCCTTGAGCTCTGGCCATTCACCCATATCTATATCTGGTGGCCAGGCCATTCGTTACAGGGGATACAGCCAGATGCGCATGGACAAACTCACCAGCACTTTCAGCTCTGCCCTCGCAGATGCCCAGTCCAGCGCCCTTGGCAGGGACCATGCCGTCATCGAGACCGTCCATGTCCTTCGCGCCATGCTGGCCCAGACCGGGAGCAGTCTCCGCCCCATTGTCGAACAGGCAGGCGTCAAACCCGCCACCCTCGAAAAAACCCTCGATGCCGCCATTGACCGTTTGCCAATTGTACAGGGTAGTGCCTCTGATGTGCACATCTCGAATGAATTAAACCGTCTGCTCAACCAGACCGAAAAACTCGCCGCCAAACGCGGTGACACATATCTTTCCAGTGAGCTCTTCCTGCTGGCCATCTGCGAGGACAGCGGACCCACCGGTGAACTGCTCCGCAAGGCAGGTCTCAGCAAAGAAGCCATTGCCAAAGCCATTGACACTGAACGCGGGGGTGAAACCGTGAATGATCCCAATACCGAAGAAAAGCGCCATGCCCTCGACAAATACACCATTGATCTGACCGCCCGTGCCGAACAGGGCAAACTCGATCCGGTGATTGGCCGCGACATGGAAATCCGTCGCACCATCCAGGTCCTTTTGCGCCGTACCAAAAACAATCCCGTACTGATAGGCGAACCCGGTGTTGGCAAAACCGCCATTGTCGAAGGACTGGCCCAGCGCATCATCAATCACGAAGTCCCCGAAGGCCTGCGCAACAAGCGCCTGCTGGCACTCGATCTCGGTGCCCTGATTGCAGGCGCCAAATTCCGCGGCGAATTTGAAGAACGTCTCAAGGCCGTATTGAGTGATCTTGCCCGTCAGGAAGGCCAGATTATTCTCTTCATCGATGAACTGCACACCATGGTGGGTGCCGGCAAGGCAGAAGGCTCCATGGATGCCGGCAACATGCTGAAACCTGCACTCGCTCGCGGCGAACTGCACTGTGTGGGTGCCACCACGCTGGATGAATACCGCCAGTCTATCGAAAAAGATGCAGCGCTTGAGAGAAGATTCCAGCGCATTCTGGTCGACGAACCCTCTGTACCGGATACCATTGCCATTTTGCGCGGACTCAAGGAACGCTACGAACTGCATCATGGTGTGGAAATCACAGATTCAGCAATTGTAGCCGCTGCAACGCTTTCACACCGCTATATTTCTGACCGCCAGCTGCCCGACAAGGCCATTGATCTGATTGATGAAGCAGCCGCCAACATTCGCATGGAAATGGATTCAAAGCCGGAAGAACTCGACATTCTTGATCGCAAAATCATTCAGCTCAAAATCGAGCGTGAAGCTTTCAAAAAAGAAACGGATGAAGCCTCCAAAAAACGCCTGGAAAAACTGCAGCAGGAACTCAATCGCCTGGAAAAAAAGGCGGCAGAACTTGATGCAGTCTGGAAAAAAGAAAAATCCGCGCTGCACGGCACACAAAACATCAAGGAAGCCCTCGAGCGTGCGCGACTCGAACTCGAAACTGCAAAACGCATCAGTGATCTTGGACGCATGGCAGAACTGCAATATGGCAAAATTCCGGGACTCGAAAAACAGCTGGCAGAAGCTGCAAGCGTTACCACCACCGGTGCCACGCCGTTGCGCAACCGCGTGACCGAAGAAGAAATTGCCGATGTGGTTTCACGCTGGACACACATTCCGGTTTCAAAAATGCTCGAGGGTGAAAAAGAAAAACTGCTGCACATGGAAGACGCATTGCACCAGCGTGTGATCGGCCAGGGAACCGCGGTCACTGCCATCTGCAATGCCATCCGCAGATCAAGGGCTGGACTGTCTGATCCCAACCGGCCGATTGGCTCTTTTCTGTTTCTGGGTCCAACTGGTGTTGGCAAAACTGAACTTTGCAAGGCACTGGCCGCTTTCCTGTTCGATACAGAAGACGCCATGATCCGGATCGACATGTCAGAATTCATGGAAAAACACGCTGTCTCCCGGCTGGTCGGCGCACCTCCTGGCTATGTGGGATATGAAGAAGGGGGATATCTCACCGAGCGTGTGCGGCGCAAGCCCTACTCTGTCATTTTGCTGGATGAAATCGAAAAAGCCCATCATGATGTTTTCAACATTCTGCTGCAAATTCTGGACGATGGGCGGCTGACAGACAGTCATGGCCGCACGGTGGATTTCAAAAATACTGTTGTGGTGATGACGTCCAATCTGGGTTCAGACATTATCCAGGAGCATACCAAAAAAGACAAAAAAAGTGATTATTTTGAAATGCGGCGGGCGGTGCTGCAGGTGGTCAGCCAGCATTTCCGGCCAGAACTTCTGAACCGCATTGATGAAACCGTTGTTTTCCACGCGCTCGACCAAAAACAGATTCATGCCATTGCCAATATCCAGCTCGACCATCTGCGCAGGCGCCTCGCCGAACGCGATCTGCGGCTCGTGCTAACACCCGCGGCACTGGATTATCTGGCAGAGACCGGCTACGATCCGGTCTATGGTGCAAGACCACTCAAGCGGACCATTCAGCAATACCTTGAAAATCCGCTGGCGCGTGACATTCTTTCTGGCGTCTTTCTGCCGGGTGACCAGATTCAGGTTGCCCTCGAAAATAGCCAACTGGTATTCTCCAAAGCAGCAACCACTGTGTCTGACCACTACAAGGATGCATAACCATGTACAAACATATTTTGCTGGCCAGCGATCTCACGGATGATGCAGGCGCCTTTGTCATCAAAAAGGTCCACGAAATGCAAAAACTCATGAAGGCAAGACTGAGCCTCGTGCACGCTGTTGAACCGCTGCCAGGTTACAGTTATGCCTATTTTGGGGTGGAAGACATTGAGGGCATGCTGATTGAGGAAGCGCGAAAAAGCCTCAAAAAGCTCGGCAAAAAGCTCTCGGTCAAGGAAAAAGACCAATATATTGAAGTCGGACCCACCAAATCGAGAATTCTGGAGATTGCAGCAGAGACCAAAGTGGACCTGATTGTCTGTGGCAGCCATGGCCGCCATGGTCTCTCCCTGCTGCTCGGATCCACTGCCAATGCCATTTTGCACGGTGCCAAATGTGATGTTCTCACTGTACGATTGCCTGGAGAATAGTCTTCCCTCATGGAATACCGTGATTATTACAAAATTCTGGGCGTCGAAAGAAACGCCAAAACAGAAGACATCAAAAAAGCCTATCGCAAGCTTGCGCGCAAGTTCCATCCGGATGTCAGCAAAGAGGCCAATGCCGAGGAGCAGTTCAAGGAAGTCCAGGAAGCCTGGGAAGTCCTGAAAGACCCTGAAAAACGTGCCTCCTATGACCAGCTTGGCAGTAACTGGAAAGCTGGACAGGAGTTTCGTCCGCCACCAGGCTGGCAGGGTTTTTCCGGCTTTGAAGGTTTTGATGGCTTTCAGGGCGGACAGGGTCCTGCCGGAATGGGCGGTGTCGATTTCAGTGAATTTTTTGCCTCCCTGTTCGGACGTGAAAGGGGTGGACAGGGCCCCGGATTCGGTGGAGGCAGGCGGACAGCGCAGCCCCGTCATGGCCGGGATGAGCATGCCCGCATTGCGATCACCATGGAAGAAGCCTTTCGTGGCGGCAGCCGTACCATTCAGCTGCAGATGCCGGGCCAGGCGAAAATTCGCACCCTCAAAATCACACTGCCTGCAGGCATCCTCCCGGGACAGCAGCTGCGCCTTGCCCGCCAGGGATCGCCTGCTCCGCGGGGCGGTACAGCGGGCGATCTGTATCTTGAGATCCAGATTTCACCGCATCCGCTTTTTACCCTTGAAGGCCGGGATGTTTATCTCACCCTGCCGGTCACCCCATGGGAATGTGCTCTCGGTGCCAAAATCACCGTGCCCACCCTTGCAGGTCCTGTGGATCTCAAAGTCGCACCCGGCAGTGAATCCGGCCAGAAGCTTCGCCTGAAAGGCCGGGGCTTTCCAGGGACCCCCAAAGGCGACCAGTTTGCCATCATCAAAATGGTCACACCACCTGCAGAGACTGAGGCAGCGCGCGCACTGTATGAAAAGCTCTCCAAAGAATTGCCTTTCAATCCAAGGGGTTGGAACGTCTCTGGTTAAAGATTCCGGGCTTCCTGTCCATATTCCTGTCCATATATATACAAATTTTGATTGATTTATGCTATATTGCATAACTTTATATCAATTCGGGCATCTGATTTAAGATCATGAATATTCTTGAACTCATCCGTCAGATAGGAGAGGCAATAACGGATCCTCCTAGGCGGAAGAAAAAATCAGAGAGAGCACTCCTCGGGAGAGAAAAAGCCCTGCAAAAAGCATTGTCTGCGGAAAATGCCAAAAATACTGCTGTCACCAACAATCGACCGCAACCCTCATCAGCGATGATCACGACCGTTCTGAACACTCTCAGTGCTGGCGTGAATGCCTGCCTGTTCAGATCCCTCATGGATGAAGAGTTCAGGGACAAAAACATCCTCACGATCGTTTCTGTGGGATTCCTCGTCAATGTGTTATCCGGACTGCAGCTCTGGCAGTATCATCAGTGGTCAGGGGCCTGCAAACGTGCGAGGCAAACTGAAACGATCACTGAAGGGTTTCACAAGTTTGCGGAAATGATCCTGTCAAACCGTTATCTAGGTCAAAAACCGCAACTGACCACGTACATGCTGGAGATACTCAATGAAATATTTCTCAAAAAAATATCTTCCAACATTACAGTTCGTTTTGACTCCAGCCGCAAAACATTTGTGGTTAATATTGACTGGACAAAAGTTTTTCCATCAGAAATCGATAATTTTCTCATGTTTTTTGCGCTACCTCATAACATGGAGCTCGTAGCCAAATTTATTGCGCGCAGCTCTAGGGCTGAGAGAATTCTGGAAGACTCTACAGGCCAGAAGTGGGAAGCCAGAATTTTTACGCGAAATCCCGGAACAATGATCGAAAAAATGCTCCTGCATTTTCGTTTGATGGGCAAAGAACCTGCGTCATTTAATCATATAAAGTGCACTGAAAACCTTGCCAAATATAATTTGAAGGGTGAGATATTTTCTGATGACAACGACGGGATATCCTGTTTTGTGTGGACAAACATGGATGAAGAGATCCGGAATCAGCCCTTCTCTGGTAACACTCCCACTCCGATTTCATCGCCAATACTGAGCCCCCTGACGTCGCCCAGAGAAGAGATACCTCCTCTCATCTTTTCCCCCCCAAAGTCAAAACGCTGGCGGGATGAGACAAAATTCGCGGAAGGACCATCACCCCTGCAGTCACCACGCAACAATGGTATTTTCGTACCTCGAAGTGAAACTGCATCGACATGTTCACCAAAAATTCCGATCAGGGATCTCACAGCCAATGCGCCCGATACGCTCAAGAGAATATTTGAAAAAGATGAAAGTCTCAGATGGAATGAGATAAGTTGCATGCTGAAATCCATGGGCGCGACGGTTGAAAGAAAAAAATCGACCCACATCAGCCTCAACAACGCAAAAACATCACTCCATCTGGGACATAGCGCAAATCCAACATTGTGGGAAGACCTGCTCAAAAAACTCATCGTGCTTCTCGAAGATGCAGGATACACCGAAAAAATGCTAAAAGAATTTAATGCCCCTGCCAGCAGGTTTCAGTGACCCCTTCTGCACGCTGCAACACGCGTGATGCGATAAAAAGCACATCGGACAGGCGGTTGATATAGCGCAGCAATTCAGGATTTAATTTTTCCTGTTGATTAAAACTCACCAGTATACGTTCACAGCGCCTGCAAATGGCGCGCGCCAGATGACAATTGGCAGATGCCAAAGTTCCGCCTGGCAATACAAATTCCAACAGCGGTGGCAAATCCGCATTCCAGCCTTCGGCAATTTTTTCGAGCTGCAATACATGATTTTCCGTGATCGCCTTTTGACACGGCGGACACAGCTCACCACCTGCATCAAACAAATGATTCTGGATTTGGAGCAGCGCGTCTTTAATTTCTTTTTTTTCTTTGTTGCCAGCCAGATGGGCAATCGCGAGACCAATAGCACAGTTCAATTCATCCAGACTGCCGACTGCTTCAATGCGGATATCATTTTTGGGAAGACGGTTTTTGCCATCCAGACTGGTGGTACCATCATCGCCTTTTCGGGTAATAATTTTTGAAAGCCTTTTTTTCATGTTTTTGGCCTCATGCCACTGGTAATGTAACGCCCTTTTGACCCTGATATTTTCCACCGCGATCCAGATAGGAAGTTTCACACACTTCATCCGATTCGTAAAACAGCAACTGGGCCACGCCTTCATTGGCATGAATTTTTGCAGGCAATGGTGTGGTATTGGAAAATTCAAGGGTAATATGCCCTTCCCACTCTGGCTCAAGCGGCGTGACATTGACAATAATCCCACAGCGGGCATAAGTGGATTTGCCGACACATATCACCAGCACACTGCGCGGCACCTTCACATACTCAACACTGCGGGCAAGCGCAAAAGAATTCGGTGGAATAATGCAGACGTCAGACTCGACATCAACAAAACTGCTTTCACAAAACTGTTTGGGATCGAGCACGGCTGAATTGATATTGGTAAAAATTTTGAATTCTCGCGCGCAACGCACATCATAGCCATAACTGGATGTCCCAAAGGAAATCACCCTGCCCTTTTGTGTCGCCCGTACCTGTTCGGGCTCAAATGGCACAATCATGTCTCTTGTTGTTGCCATTTCCCGAATCCATCTGTCTGACTTGATGCTCACGTTGTGCTCCTAATCATTGCATACAACAATCTGCGGAAAAGGGACTCTGCTTTCCGCTTCTTTTTCTTTCTCCAAAAGCCAGGCTGCTACCTGTTTTGCAATACTGCCATACTGTTTGGCAATGGCGCTTTCAGGATCTGCCGCAACCGTTGGACACCCTCTATCCGCATCCGCGCGGATATCGGCCAGCAGTGGCAGGCTGCCCAAAAGTGGGACCTGATACTGTTGCGACAAAAGCATCCCACCGCCTTCGCCAAAAATCCGTTCTTCATGGCTGCAGTGGGAGCATACATGCAGGGCCATGTTTTCGACAATCCCAATGATGGGGATGCGCACACGCTGGAACATTTCGATGGCGCGCCTCGCGTCAGCCAGCGCCAGCTTCTGGGGCGTTGTGACAATCACAGCCCCCGTGACGGGTATTTTTTGAGCAAGGGTCAGATGAATATCGCCGGTGCCAGGTGGCAAATCAATCACCAGATCATCCAGTGGCCCCCAGAGCGTATCATTCAGCAATTGCTGCAGGGCACCTGTCGCCATGGGTCCGCGCCAGATCACCGGTTTGCTTTCATCCACCAGCCAGCCAATGGACATGGCCAAAAGCCCATGAAGCCCGATGGGATGGATTTTTTTGTCTTCTGTTACCCGGGGCCTGACCTCGCCCCCCAAAAGCACCGGCAGACTGGGACCATAAATATCCGCATCGAGCAGCCCCACCTTTCGGCCCGAGGCCAAAAGCGCAAGCGCCAGATTCACCGCCACCGTGGATTTGCCCACGCCCCCCTTGCCTGAGGCAATGGCAATCAGATTTTTGATGCCGGGGATGCTTTGCTTTTCCCGTTTTTCCAAAATGGACTGCATGACCTGATACCCACAAAATGGGGGATTATACCTCTTTTCTGGCTTCTTTGATCGCAGGCCATGTTACAATTTCGGTCTTTTGCGAAACTGGATATTTCCCATGGCCTCAACAGTTCGAAAGATGCTGGTCACCTATGCCCTGCCCTATGCCAATGGTCCCCTGCACCTTGGGCACATGACCGGTCTCATCCAGGCCGATATCTGGGCCCGCTTCCAGAAAATGCAGGGTCATGACTGCCTGTTTGTTTGTGGGGCTGACAGTCATGGCACCCCGATCATGATCCAGGCTGAAAAATCAGGTGTCACCCCAGAGGCCCTGACCGAAACCATCCGTACTGGTCATAAAGAAGATCTGGCTGGTTTCCAGATTGGCGTGGACAATTACCATACGACCCACTCTCCCGAAAATAAGGCGCTCTGTGAAAGCATCTTTCTGGCCCACCAGAAAGCGGGTAATATTCTGCAAAAATCCATCCACCAGGCTTATGATCCTGAAAAAAACATGTTTCTGCCGGACCGGCTGATTCGTGGCATCTGCCCGCGTTGTAGCGCAGAAGACCAGTATGGCGATGGCTGTGAAGTCTGCGGCGCCATCTACAGTCCGCTGGATCTCAAAAATCCGCGCTCAACGCTTTCTGGTGCCACACCCACCCAAAAAGAATCGGTGCATTACTTTTTTAAACTGACAGCATTTGCAGAATTTCTGAAAAAATGGACGCACGAGAAAGGCCATCTGCAGGCAGAAGTCACCCACAAACTGGATGAATGGTTTGAGGCAGGGCTTAAAGAATGGGATATATCGCGTGACGCGCCGTATTTTGGATTTTTGATCCCAAGGGAGACACAAAAATATTTTTACTGCTGGCTGGATGCCCCCATTGGCTACATGGCCAGCTGCAAAAATTTCTGCGACCAGCATCCGGAATACAGTTTTGATTTTTACTGGAAAAAAGACAGTACCGCAGAACTTTATCATTTTATTGGCAAGGATATTATTTATTTTCATGCGCTCTTTTGGCCTGCAGTACTTGCAGGCGCAGGATACCGCACTCCCACTACGATTTTTACCCATGGTTTTTTGACTATCAATGGCCAGAAAATGTCAAAATCCCGGGGTACCTTTATTCTGGCAAAAACTTTTCGCGAGCATATCCGTCCAGAATATTTGCGCTATTATCTGGCCACCAGACTGGCCAGCCGCATTGAGGATATTGACATCAATTTCGGAGATTTTGAGCAGCGCATTCATTCGGATCTGGTTGGAAAGTTTGTGAATATCGCCAGCCGCTCGGCCAAATTTATTCATGCGAATTTTGGCGGAAAACTGGCAGATTCTCTTTCTGAACCAGAGCTTTTTAAATCGCTTGCAACAGCAGGTCAGCCTGTTTCCCAGAAAATGGATGCACTCGAATTTTCTGATGCGATTCGCGACATCATGGCGCTCGCTGATCAGGTGAACCAGTATATTGACAGCCAGAAGCCCTGGGTGGTGATTCGCGATCCCGAAAGACAGCAGGAAGCGCATGGCATTTGCAGCATGGGGATTCAGCTGTTTCGGCAGCTGATGGTTTATCTGAAGCCCATTTTGCCGGATATTGCGAAAAATGCCGAAATTTTTCTGAATTGTGAACCGCTCTGCTGGGCAGACAGCCAGAAACCGCTGCCGGGTGGACACAGCATTTCTGAGTTCAAACCACTGGCAGAACGTATCCCCAAAGAACAGATCAGCATGCTTAAAGTGAAAGATGGCGAATAAACAGGTTGCACTGATTCGGGAAGAAGAGTGCACGGGATGCACCAAATGCATTCAGGCCTGTCCTGTGGATGCCATTTTGGGCGCACGCGAACTGATGCATACGGTGATTGAATCCGAATGCATTGGCTGTGAACTTTGTATCCCGCCGTGTCCTGTGGACTGCATTGATCTCGTCCCCGCCCATCATACGCCTGATCCGACCCACACACGCATGCGGGTACAAAATCGCAAGACCCGCCTGCAGCTGTCTGCAAACACACCCCTTTCACCCGATGAAACCGATATCGATGCGCGGAAGCGCTATGTGATGGAGGCGTTGCAACGGGCAGGAAACAGAAAAAGAAATTTATAACCAAAAAGGAGAAGACCAGTGAGTAAACGCAAACCAGCACCAGATTTCGATAATATGTTTAATCGGGATAATATGTAACTGCTCGCCCCCGTCATTGCGAGGAGGGCGAAGCCGCTCCGACAAAGCAATCCAGTTTTTAAATATAGCCAAAGAACTGGATTGCCGCGGCCAAACGCTACGCGGCCTCGCAATGACGCGAGTAATTACCATATTATATACATTCCTAGTTTGAGGCAAAAAATATCAATTAATAATCAATAAGATACACATCCCATTAAAAATATGATCAATTTTTAACCTGATGTTAAGATTTGGCCGCTACAATGCGCATACACTATTGATTACTGCAGGTTTTATCAAATGAACAATCACCACAACAAAGAGGCCAAACAGGCCAAAATTGGATCCTATGATCTGGTCAAAACAGCATCGGACCTGTATAAGGATTCACAGAAGCTGGAAAAAGAGGGCTCTCTGGGCGCAGCGCTTGCCAAAGCCGAGCTGGCACTTGCCCTGATCGATGAAGCCATCAAGCAGGATGAAGGCAAGACTCGCCTACAACGCAGACAACTCATTAAAAATCAAATTTCAGCGCTTGAAAAAAAACTTCATAGCAATATAAACCAGGGAAATCTGGATAAGGCTGAGGAATTATTCAAAAGACCAGATATTTTCAATGTAGATATTTCTGAAACAACCTGTACACTGTGCAACGAAGTTATCAATAATAATCCTTCAAAAGAACAGCGAAAAAGAGCCACCCAACTGCGGGATTATTTGCAAGAATTTAAAAAGGGCGCGGATTTTGAAGACAGTTCACTGGAACTGGAAGAAAAAAGCAATCTTTCTGAAGCGTATGAATGCAAACTGAAAGCCGTCAATATTCTCGATCCTCTCGTCAAACAACTTGAAGAAAATAAAGAAAACTGTGCCGCCCTGATACTCAGGGCTTTTAACATGATGAGATGCTGCAGAAACAGATACATTGATTATGTCATGAAGAATTTACCAAAAGAAGAACAGAAAAAAATTATTCCACTTCTCGATGCAGAGATTCCTCTCGACAATCCGGAAGCCATGAACCATCGCACAAAGCTGCTGCTTGAATTTCCCGGAACCAGCAACAGCGACACTGTCGAATCATGTGACATGGCCTGGAAGCTTGCCAAAAAATCCAAAAAGATCTACGAATATCTGAAAAGCCCACGCGATATCGAACTGTCTGACCTCAGGATTGCACAGGCATGTGCCAGCAAGGCTGCCACCCTGACCAAAATGAATAAACCCCGCAGCGAAGTCCACGCCTGTCATGAACAGGGTTTGAAACAACTGAAAATGACTTCGGATATGGGTCTTCTCACTTCTCATGGCGCATTGTATTCATACCATCTATATATCGACCAGCCAGCCACAGCCATCAAATACCTGAACAGACAGGTTCAGGCCTGGCCTGCAAGCAGTGATGTTCTAACATATCTCATGACAAGCCTTAACAGAGTCAAACATGCAAAACAGATTGCCCAGCAGCTGTTTATTGAAATGATGACAGAAGCCAAAAATGGCAAGGCTGTTCATTCTTCAATAACTGCTTTTATTGACAGACATCGCACAGTCAGCAATCAGACCAGCGCCAGCTTCTTTGCCCAGATATTATTGCCTGCTGCAAACGGCCCAACAGCCCCTGTCGTACGCCTGGATAGATAATCTATTCCCTGCCCGCCAGCCTCTTCAGCAGGTTGCGGGTAGCAGGAAAAGAAAGAGAACGTCGCGTGCGACTGATCAAAAACAGGATGATCGTGACCAGCAACAGATTGATCATAAAAAGCACAAGTACAGTTTGATTCAGGGTCCAGCCCAAAGCCCCCAGCCACTGATAAACCAGCACTTCAGCACAGGTCCAGACGGATAGCAGCAATACCGCAAGCATCACATAGAGCAGCGCAAGCTGCCGGATCCCGGCCGCTGCATGGCGCGCTTCTGAACGCACCAGCAGACCCAGATGCCCTGCAATATTGAAAATATTCAAAATACGCACAATCAAACCCGCAATCTCAACCCAGAGGGCCGTCTTGCGAGTTTTTCGCACTTTATCTGATTTTTTCTTCTTGCCCGCTCTTTCGTATTGGTCTGGCATGCCCGGTGGTGCCTCCCAATGCTTTTATTTGCGGGTCAGAAAGCCAATCAGCCAGCCAGTCAGTGCTGCTGCTGCCATATAGCGCACAGGCTTTTTGGCAACATGATATGCGACATTTTTCTGCACATCCACAGACTTGTGACGAACATCTTCAATGGAATCAGACAGAAGTTCACCCGCCCGACCCGTCACCCCTCTGGTTGCCTTTTTAATGGCATCCCTGATATTACGCAAATCCCCAGATAAATGGGAATGACCGTTGTGCCTGCTTCTTGTAGAAGTTCTATACATGGCGATACCTCCTCCCTTGTTGGATTGGCCATAACAGATATTCTACTCCTCTTGACAAAGATTTTTTTGGTGTGTATCCAAAACCCAGGGTTATCCCTGGTGAAATCAGGGGAAACTTTCCTCCCAGGCGGCCCCAGGTTCTGTTGGGGCGGTAAAGATGGCAATCCCGGTGACGTTATAATACTGAACTGGACTGTTGATGGTGACCTCTACCCAGCTGTTACCATCCCAGTGAAGAATCACAGGATAACGGGTAGAGTTGTTGAAGCCACCTGCCCAGCAATCATTGGTTCCCGTACAGGTCATACTCAAAATACCATATTGATTTGATGGAACAGACGAATTCAATGACCATGCTGATCCATTCCAGTGAACAAAAGAATTATCTGAATTCACATAGTCGCCCGCTGACCAGCAATCTGAAGCGTTATTGCAATAAACAGCACCGTAACCCGCCCAGGGCATGCCACTGACATAAGCTGTCCAGGTTGTACCATTATAAAATGCAAAAGTACCATTTCCCCCCACTGCCCAGCAGTTTGAAGTTGAAGTACAAAAAACGTCCGTGAATGGAAAACTCGTGCTGGAAACAGTGTTTGAGCCAGTAGAAACATTAACACCCGTCCAAGTTGTACCATTGTAGTGATAAAAAATATTGGTGCCAGAAGCATTATCGCCCACAGCCCAGCAATCCGTGCCCGTAGCACAGTGAACACCATATAAAATCGTTGCGGCAACTGTCCCGCCAGGGACGATCTGGGCCCAGCTGGTACCATTCCAGTGCAATATGGCAGGCTTCGACGATGAAACATCACCGACAGCCTGACAGTTATTGGATGCACTGCAAAAAACATCATAATAATTGACAGCAGGAGTGACGCTGGTCTGACTCCACGCACTGCCATTCCAGTGCATCAATACGCCAGCATTCCCGGCATTCCAACCATCGACACTGGAAAGCATTGAAATGCCGTTGACACTTCCTGGAGCACTTGTGCCATACGTCCAAACGTCTTCGGTGGGATAATTCCAGCCCATAAGGGCTCCACCTATCCCCACAGCGAATCCCTGTTCCAGCTGTATACTTTGCTGTACCGTCCGCATGCCAACGGGATTCCCTGGATTTGCCGGAGCAGCCAGACTGGGCACTCCACCCTGCGATGTCAGATTACACTGATACTGACCCACCCCAATGCCACTCGAATGCGCCGCGGCCACACTGTCACTCAAACCGCGTTCCGCCCCGGTAAAACTGGTTGATGTCACAGCGGCATAGCTGATTAATTCACTATCAATCAGGATGCGTCCTGAAGCCTGGTATCCTGTGGTACTCACAACCGGAATCGTGGTCGCCGTTGCAGTTAATGCCGCACTCAGCGTGGTGGGTGAACTGACATAATATGGCCCCGATCCTGTCACCGTGTAAGCCCCAGCGCCGAGAGTATTGCTGATGCTGAGTCCGGAACAGGTGCTGCGATCGGAAACCGTTGGAGCAAGCAGTTTATGCGTGGCGTGTCCCAGACCCGACTGCGCCAGATAAAAGGCGCTTTCTCCCAGCAGCAAACGATTCACATCATTCGCACTGCCAGAAACCATCCAGGCAACTGCAACGCCCAGAAATCCGATGATCATGATCAGGAACACAGCCACCATCATCAGATATCCCTGCTGGCTGCGTCTCATCATGGGAGATTCTCCGGATACACCGCCGTACTGATGGTGAAATTGCTCCCGCCCTGGGTCACATTCAGACTGATGCCGATATAGCGAATGGCAGTGAGTGTCGCAGTCGTGTTGCCATTCAGATCATAATAGCTGAAAGTCAGCGATGAAATGCCACCTGCCAGAATCTGGCTGCCCCGCGTCAGGTTGGTACTGCTCAGGGAGTAGGCGATGCTGTTGCCAGTGAAATCCGTAAAAGTCAGCTGTGAGGCAGTGGCCGTTGAAATATCAGCAGGTGAACGAACTGCACGAATGTCACGTGCCATGCGCTCGAGTGCGAGATGCGCCTGCTGTTCTGCACTGACTGCGTTACTGCCCTTCAGATATGCGCTGAATCCCACTGCCAGCATTCTCATGGAAACTGCCACCATGATGCCACTCAGGATAATGACCATCACAAGCTCAATCAGCGTAAATCCATTTTCATTTTGCCTCAACATCAGTACGCTCCCAGCAGGGCAGAAAGTGTTGTACTCCCTGCACCGCCAACAGTCACTGTGACTGTTTCATAGGTTGAATCGCTGCTCAATGTGGTACAGCTGATATTCACACTCATCGTAAACCCACTGGGCACCGTACAAAAAGCAGGTGTCGTACTGGATGGACAGGCGACCGATGACAGGCCATTCATTTTGCGCTGGCCCAAAATCCACTCCATACAGCGCTGCGCTGCCTGATCAGCAATATAGATCTGATGCGTCTGCGGCAATTTTTGCAGGGCAGTCACAAAAGACAACAAAATTGTGGAACCCAGAATACCCATGATCACAATAAAGAGAATCAGTTCTATCAGGGTAAATCCATATGCAGCACTGCGAAATTTTATCATGGTACTGTCACCCGACCCGTCTGTGGCGTGACAGAAGCAGTCATACTGCTACCCCCTTCCGTCAGTGTAATCACTGCCGTGGACGCAAGCGCAGTCCCTGGAGACCCCGTATTGGTATAGGGTGTGCCGCGCCCATCAAAATTGACCAGATTGTTTGGCAAATTGGTCAATGTGCCAAACGTGGTGCTTCGGTTCAGTGTGACTGTGGTGCTGCCATTCGGCATCAGGATCGCCGTTCCACTGGCGTTTTGAATCTGGTAAGTATTCGATGAAGTTTTGATCCAGCAATAACGCTGGCCTGAAGTCATGGCAAGCGATTGCGCATATGAAAGATCTGCGGCAAGCTGATTCGCCTGCGCAGTGATATTCATGGTGTATCCAGGCCATTTGATCCAAGCATAGACTGAGAGTATGGATAGCACGATCAGGACAATGACGAGTTGTATCAGTGTAACACCAGAAACTGTCTTCATGATCCCCGCTTCTCCGAATCATCGACTTTTTTCCAGACAGGCTTTGACCATGGTCCTGTAATCAAATAATGGTAGGTCGACATGCGCGACACCTGACTGCTGGTGAGATTTTCGGCAATCAGTGCCGCAACCCCCACAATGGGATTCACAGCAACAGCTGCAACCATCGGCAAGCTGGCGGTCACATGGGGTGTAATGCTGAGATTCAAATCATAATCCTGCTGGATCAGGCCAAAACGTCCGGAAACATCCACCTCCGCCACCAGTCCCTTCAGACTCATGTTCTCAGTCTCTGCATTGCCACCCCCCAGCGCAAAATCTCCCTGCACGGAATCAAATCCATAACCTTTTTCAAAAAGATCAGAAAAATCCAGACTGAGACGGCGCGGCAGGGTCTGCAGACTGAAAATATTCAGCATGCGGCCCAGCTCCATTTTGTTAGCGGTTGCCTGATCCAGTCGCGTAATTCTGCCACGCCCGAGTTTCAAAGACAGTTTTCCGGAAAGATTTTTGAGTGAAAAAGCAGATGGATTCCCGCGCCATGAAAGATCAAACGTCAAATTCCCATTGCCCACTTCAATGCCCTGCATGTTTTGCCCAAAAGCTTCCAGAAAACGATCCGTGCGTGCAGCCTGCAGATTTCCCTTGACATGGGTACCATCAGAAAGCCATGAACCACTCGCGGTGAGGCTGTATGAGGGCGCTGTGAGCGTAATGGAAGATACCTGTATGCCACCTTTTGCAGGCGAAAGACTGACACCCAGCCGCCCCAAAAACTGTTTGCCATACCACAGTTTGTCGACAGAAAACCCTATTGCTGGCAATTCATCCGGTTTGAATGCCATCTGCGAAACACCTCCGGAAGACGAAAGATGCAATTGCGGCAATTTCACCAACGCTGTCCCATCTTTTGAAAAATTCAGGGTTCCGGGGACACCATCATATACAAACTGAATAGCGGAAATTCCGCTCGCTCCGAGATCCGCATTCAGGCTCACGGGCACGGGGAGACCCGTCACACTCGCATTGCCGGAAACAGCCAGTTTTGCCACATCATTTCCCATGCCATCAACAGTCACATGCATCCCCGAAAGCGCAATGTGCGAGAGACGCGCAGACTGTAAATCTGCCCGCATGTTCCGCCCTGAAAAATTCAGCGTCCCATTGGCCCCCTGAATGTCAGGCATCCCCGTTGCAATATGCAAACCGAGATCACTCACAATGCCTGAAACGACAAACACCCCTTCTCCATGATCAAAAGGATAATCCCCGAGATTTCCGGAAAGTTCCGCCCGGCCTTCGGTCATTTTTCCTGCAGTAAAAGCCTGTGAAAGCCAGCTGGAAAGACCAGGATGAAAATAATGCAGCGGCAGCCAGCGACTCACATGGGCAGCTGCAGAAAGTGCAAAATTCGCAACCAGCCGAATGCGTGAATATCCTGTTTTGGGAACTGCCAGTTCGCCCCTCGCTGAAATACTGCCATCCTTGCTGAAAGCCTCAGCCTGCGGCATGGACAAAAGCAGCGTACCGGTATCATCCATCTGCCAACTGAGTGAACCTGAAAGCTTGTCCAGTTTTAACGGAGCTGCAAAAATTTTGGGAAGCGTCAGCCGGATCTGTTCAGCACGAACTGATGCGCTGCCACCATTGCCTTTGGTTGCAATCTGCAAACTTGCAACGACGGCAGAAGGCGACAGTACTGCAATCCAGTTTTTCAGATTTTCCGGTAAAAAAGTTCCGGCAAACCATCCCAGATCATCCAGACTGAAATAGCCAAAGTTCGCAGTGATGGCAGATTGATCAGACGGGTTTTCTGCTGTTTTGATAATATCAAAATGCGTGGCAGGCCAGAGATGATCAGGGAAATCAATCAGAATATCTGTCCCTGCCCATTCCTCACCGGTTTTCGTGCGCCGCCAGCCAAAATGTCCACTCACCCCCTGAAAGGTTTTTTCTTTTTCACTTCCGGATGCATTCAGCACCACCTGATAAAATTCGGCAAGTGCCTGCACTTCCTGCCACTGATATTCTTTCAGCGTCGCCCAAAGATGGATGCTGCTAGGTCCTGCATGCAAAACAAACTGGCGAATCGGGAGGGAACCCAGCCACTCATCCGGGGAAATGTCTTCCAGATAGATGCTGATTTTGCCACTCGAAGGCCGGTGTGCCCCATCATCCTGCCAGCGCAGCTGAATTTTTGCAGGCGCAGGATTTTCCTGCATGAACAGGGCATCCGCCTCAAGGAAATGATGATGGACATGATTTTGAAGATCAAGATTCAAAAGACTGATCTGGCGGATTTCTCCATTGTACGGCAGACCAATCAGGACATCCTGCAACACCAGATGTTCGAGCGCAAACACCAGTGGCGGCAATCGAACCACCGGCGGAATGGCCATGATTGAAGAAAAAACAGAATCCGCGCTGCTGTTGTCATGCGGAGGCAACACTTCTGGCAACATGAGCGTCATGCCCCGCAGCAGGATTTTGTCAGCCACGGGCTTTTGGTGCAGCAGTGAACGCCAGAAGCAGGGCCATATTCTGACCTGACTGATGGTAAAGGTGGGCTTCCGGGTCTCTGGATCATCAACACTGACATCCGAAAAACCAAACACCATAGCAAAACGAAAAACATCCCATCGGGCATAAACATGGCTGGTCGTCACCGGCTGCCCCAGCACACGGCCTGCCAGTTGTTCCAGCCAGTCACGGTGATCATCCAGCCAAGGGGACAAAACAGAAAAAAAGCTGGCACAGGCAGCATTGACAACCAGCAGCACAGCCAGAAAATAGCCTGCATAAACAACACTCTTCCGCCGTTTCATTGCTGTCACCGCATTCATCCCCTGCTACAGGGCAATATGTCCCAGCTGTCCCGGCCATAACGCGCATCTCCACATAATTCTACCTTTGTGGAGAACTGCGTTTCCAGCACAGAGAGCATGAGGGACTCTTCTTTCAGCAAATAATCAGCCACTTCTGGCGACAGCTGCACCCTGAACCCGTTTCCTGCAGCTGCTGCCCGTAATTTCAGGGCCCGCAGAATATCATGGGCCACTGTTTCCACTGAAGAAATCACACCGCTCTGTTTACATAATGGACATGGATCGCAGAGAGAATGCAAAAGACTTCTTCCTGTTCTTTTTCTGGTCATTTGTACCAGACCAAGACGCGTCAATTCACTGAAGGTTGTCTGCACCGTGTCATCTGCAAAAGCTTTTTTGAGGGATTCCAGCAATTCAGCCTGCAGCTGCGGCTCCGGCAAATCAATAAAATCAATAATAATGATGCCACCGAGATTTCTGAGCCGGACTTCACGGGCAATCACTTCGACCGCTTCCAGATTGGTTCGGAACAGGGCATCTGCTGCCCTGCGAATGGCAAGTGAAGATCCCGAATTAACATCGATGGTGACCATGGCCTCCGTCTGGTCAAACACCACATGTCCCCCGGATTTCAAAGGCACCCGGCGCTCCAGTGCCTGCTTCAGGGTTTTTTCTGTCTCACCGAGGGCAAACAGGGGTTCAGTGCTGTCGTAAAAATGAATCTGCCCATGAATGTCCGGGAACCATTCCGCTGCATAAGTCCGCATTATTTCAAAAATGGCAGGATCATCGACCAGAATTTCGGTTTTTTTCGAATTTTGCGGATCTCCCACACGGTCCCGCAACAGACGCAGAAAGATGGGCGGTGCTGCATACAGACATTCAGGGGGCGTGGCAGATGCAAAACGCGACTGTATGCCTTCCCAAAGCTGATCCAGCCTCTGCTGTTCTGCAAGCAGCAGGTCCAGAGACACTCCCTGCGCCGCCGTACGAATAATATATCCGCCATAACGGGAAGGTTTGATGAGGGAGAGCAGCCGGGCAGATTCCGGGTTCTCCTTCCCCATCACTACGATTTTTTGTGAAACAGCCACCCGAAAATCATCGGGCGTCAGGACCAGAAAATGGCCTGGCAGACTAAAACGGGTCACCAGACGGGGGCCCTTCGATCCGAGCGGGTCACGACTGACCTGCACCGGAAGCAGGCTACCCACTTTGAGAGGTCCTGAAATCCCGAAAGCCTTCGGGAGAATATCTGTTTCATGCAAAAAACCAGGTCTTGACAGCCCCACTTCAACAAAAATCGCACCAAGGCCAGGCAGAAGGCGGCGCACCCGGCCACAGTAAATATTGCCGGTGAGCGTGGGATGGCTTTGTCTTTCGATGCTGATTTCACGGACATGGCCACCAGAAAGAAAGGCAATCCGCACCTCATCCCCGGTCACATTGACCAGAATCTGTTCGCTCATCAGACAGGCCCGATATGGCGCTGCCAGCGATCAAGCACAATAAAAACCCATGGCCATAACAGCATGCTGGTCACTGAAGAAAGCCAGTAGGCTGAAGTGACCGGTGGCTGGCCCAGAAACCCCTGCACACAAAACAGAATCAGCTGATAAACAAGCACAAGAGCAAGCACACCCAGCGCCTGTTGCAGCAATGGGAAAAAGCGGAACCGCATCCGAACCCGCATGATCAGAAAAGCCGGGATCGTCAGGGCAAGCGCGTGTTCTCCAAGAAGAGATCCCGTCAATACATCGAGCATCAGCCCTGCAAGAAAAGCCACTCCGACACCTGCAAAACGTGGAAACATCACAATCCAGTACACCAGCACCATCAAAAGCCAGGCAGGTCTCAGCCAGATGAGTTTCAGGGGCATGGGAACGAGCGTCAGCATACAGGCCAGAAGCAGCGTCAGAAGTACCCGTTTCCGGGAAGGAGACCTGGTTCTGACCGAATCCGTCATGATGGCGCTCCAGAAACAGGATTTTCTGTTGCAGATCCAGTTTGTTGCGGCTGCGAAGGCTGCTCTGGCCGGTCTGGCCAGACCAGCAATACCTGTCCGCCCCGATCCAGACGGGCAGCAGGCGTCACCGGAATGGTCGCAAACTGCAGGCCAGGGTTGCGATCAACTTCCTGTACACGGCCAACTGGATAACCCGGCGGAAAATTCTCACCCAGTCCTGAAGTGATCAGCTGGTCACCCGGCAAAATATCTGCTGTCTGGGGAACGTTCACCAAACGCAATCCACCCGTCGCTGCATCCCCCACAGCGATTGCCCGCACCCCATTGCGCACCACCTGCACGGGAACGCCACTGCGGGGATCATTGACCAGAAGAACATGGCTCGTAAAGGGATTGACCGCCATCACCTGACCGACCAGCCCCCAGGCATCCAGCACCGGCTGACCCCGATATAATCCATCCCGATGACCCCGATTCAGGGTCAGCTGGCGAACAAAAGGATCAGAATCAATGGCAAGCAGATGGGCAATCAGCACCCTGCCCTGGACATTGCCAGATGAACGCAGCATGGCGCGAAGTGCGCGATTTTCCGATTCGATGGCAGCAAGACGCTGCACCTTTGCCTGCAGCTTCAGCTGGTCTGTCTTCAGGGATTCGTTTTCCATCAGCAGATGCTGATAGCTGTGCAGAACAGAAGCAACTTTTTTGACCCCCTGCACCGGTTCGCTCACCAGATACTGAATCCCGGCAAGGGGGACAGACAGAAAAGCCCTCAACTGGTTTTGGGCACCCATGCGCCAGTCAAACACCATCAGAAACAGTGACAGCGCCACCAGAAAAAACGTTCTTGCGATCGCATGGGATTCCCTAGTGAACATGAACGGCTTCCCGGTGATGTGTTACTCCCTCGAAAGAAATTCCATGCCCACAGTATCCACCACATCCAAGGCACGCCCACCCCCACGCGCAACACAGGTCAGGGGCTCATCAGCAATAATGACTGGCAGCCCAGTTTCTTCCATGAAGAGCCGGTCAATGTTTCGTAACAGTGCACCGCCTCCTGTCAGGACCATGCCACGTTCGGCAATGTCTGACGCCAGTTCGGGCGGCGCCTGCTCAAGGGCTTCACGAACGGCACCAAGGATTCCGGAAAGCGGCTCCTGAAGGGCCTCAAGGATTTCGTTGCTGTTCAGCGTGAAACTTCTGGGAATGCCTTCGGCAAGATTGCGTCCGCGGACTTCCATTTCACTGACTTCACTTGCGGGATAGGCAGAACCAATTTCATGCTTGATGCGTTCAGCTGTGGCCTCACCAATCAGAATGCCATAGTTGCGTCGCACATAGCTGACGATGGATTCATCAAAACGGTCACCGCCAATGCGCACAGATGCAGAATAGACAATCCCGCTCAGGGAAATAATGGCAACTTCCGTGGTTCCCCCGCCAATATCCACCACCATCGAACCCCGGGCCTCATCCACAGGCATGCCCGCACCCATCGCAGCTGCCATGGGTTCCTCGAGCAGATAGACTTCCCGGGCACCTGCACTGATGGCTGATTCACGAATGGCGCGTCTTTCGACCTGCGTGGATCCACACGGTACACAAACCAGCACCCTGGGACTGGGTCTCAGGAAGCGGTTTTCATGCACCTTGTGAATAAAATGCTGAAGCATTTTTTCGGTCACATAAAAATCGGCGATAACACCATCTTTCATTGGACGAATGGCCGTGATGTTGCCTGGTGTCCTGCCCAGCATCAGCTTGGCCTCACTGCCAACAGCTGCCACATGCTTTTGACCCGTTGCAGCACCTGGACTCTGGCGAATGGCAACAACGGATGGTTCGTTCAGAACAATTCCCTTGCCCCTGACATAAATCAGGGTGTTGGCCGTGCCAAGATCAATGGAAAGATCGTTCGAAAAATAGCCCCGCAATTTCTTAAACATAATGTCACAACTTCCCTCTGGTTGAACCTGCTGCCATTATTCCACCACACGCAGGTGTGAAGCATCCCTTTTTTTAACATTTTTGACAGAAGAAGACACTTCATTCCTGGCTTCAGAGCCTTTTTCTGACAAAATCACGGGTTCTGCTGCTCCTGCAACATGACTTTCCAGCTGCTGCGTTACGCCTGCTCCTTCCCCTTCCGTCCCTTCTTCATTGTCTTCCTGATCAAAAAACATGCCCCGGCCATTTTCTTCCGCATAAACGGCAAGTACCGCACGCATGGGGGCAGAAATCACATGAATCACACCCGAAAAGGATGCCCTGAATTCAATGGCATCCGCGCGAATCACAAGGTCACGAATGGCCGCCGGTGCAATGTTCAGGGTAATCTGGCCATCCCGGACAAATTCGCGCGGGACACGGGATCGGGGATTAGATGCATTGATCAGCACAAAAGGTGTACAGCCGCTGTCCACAATCCAGTCATAAAAAGCACGCATCAGGTAAGGCTTGCTGGAAAGCATAAGCTTCTCCCTGTCTGTTTCAGGCAGTTTCTGCCTCGGTTTCATCGAAAGCCCGGTGGCAAATGTCCTGCTCAGCCTCGCTGAGACTGGCCTGAAAGGCGTCACGGGCAAAAATGCGTTCGGCATAGCGGGTAATCATGACCGCTTCTGGCGGCAGGGTGATCCCCCAAAGTGGCAAACGCCACAGAATCGGCGCAATACAGCAATCTGTCAGGGAAAAATCTTCATTCATAAAATATGATGCATTTGCAAACAATGGCGCAATGGTGACCAGACGATTGCGAAGCTCCTTCGCAGCCACTTCCACCTCTGCAGGTTTGCCGGTTTCGATTCGTTTGATGAGCGGTCCCCACTCACGGTCAATGCGATAAATCATGAGACGGGTGCGGGCACGCGCAACAGGATAAACGGGCATGAGTGGCGGATGCGGAAAACGCTCATCCAGATATTCTGTAATAATATCCGGCTGATAAAGCACCAGCTCCCGATCCACCAGCGTGGGCGTTGTTCCATAGGGATTGAGATCAAGAAGATCAGCACTTTTTTCCACAGGATCCACATCCAGCACATCTACCGAAACGCCTTTTTCAGCCAGTACAATGCGCACACGGTGGCTGAGCATATCAAGACGCCCTGAATAGAGGATCATCACCGCTCGCCTGTTTGCCACTACTGTCATCCTGGACACCTCTTTATTGCCTGATTGCCTGATTGCCTGATTGCCTGATCACTGGACCTGCACAAAAAATATTTCGCTGAAAATTGCTGGCTGGGGGACCAGGATTCGAACCTGGGTTAACGGAGTCAGAGTCCGTAGTCCTGCCGCTAGACGATCCCCCAGCAAAAAACTGCTAGCGCTTGGAGAACTGTGGACGCTTGCGGGCCTTTTTCCGACCGTATTTCTTGCGCTCCACCTGTCTTGCATCCCGGGTCAGACAACCCGCCCTGCGAAGCACCAGACGAACTGAACCGGTTGTACCGCTTTCTCCATCCCCTGAATCGTCCGCACCCGCCAGCTCATAAGTCGCAGGGACTTCCCGGGAGGCCCGAAGCAGTGCACGTGCAATGCCATGACGAATGGCGCCAGCCTGACCACTGCTGCCGCCACCACAAACACTGACCAGAACATCAAACCGGCCAGTCATACCGGTCAGCTCAAGGGGCTGGCGGACAATCATTCGGGAAGTCCTGCGACCAAAATACTCGTCAAGATCACGGGAGTTAACGGTAATATTGCCTTTCCCGGGCAGAAGACGGACACGGGCTGTCGAGGTTTTGCGACGGCCGGTACTGCGAAAAGCGGACTGCACTGTTGGCATAATCAAAAGTTTTCCTTTGTTAAATGTCTGTCACGGCCATTGGTAGCTGGGCAGCATGTGGGTGTTCAGCGTCTGCATAAATTTTGAGTTTGCGATACATTTGCCTGCCGAGGGCATTTTTGGGCAGCATGCCTTTGATGGCAAGCTCAAGAACCCGACAGGGATTTTTGTTCATCATCTGGCTGAGGGTTGCATTTTTGATGCCCCCCGGATAACCGCTGTGCCAGTGATACTGCTTGTCACGCATCTTGTTGCCCGTCACGGCCAGCTGGCGGGCATTGATGACAATCACATGGTCCCCGGCATCTGCGTGGGGAGTATATTCGGGCTTGTGCTTGCCCCGCAGCCGGACGGCAATGGCTGACGCCAAGCGGCCAAGGGTTTTGCCCGCGGCATCCACAACAAGCCAGCTGCGCTGTATGGTCTCGTTTGTTGCATTCCAAGTTTTCATTTTCTCTCATGACTCCAGTGGCGAAACCCCCGCGGGCCCCAGCCTGTAAAAGATGCGAAATGATATAGCAATGGCCCGCATGTGGCAAGCGGCCGGACCGGATTTTAAGCCGAAAAACCATGCGGAGCGCCCTGTTTTTTCCGGGAAAAACACCAATTACAAACAAAATACTCGCAAAAACATGCGAATATGCTATTGTAGTGCGGTAATTTCACTTTTTTAGAGGATACAGATATGGCTGCCAGAAAGGCTTCTGTTGGCTCCGCACGGAGAAAATCAGCGCGGAAAAGGGTGGCAGGGAAGGCCACATCAGGAAGGAAGACTTCCGTGCAAAAAATAGCACGAAAGGCCGCATCAAAAGCTGTTGTCATGCCCTCCGTCAAGGACGGTCCCATGAGCAAAAGCGAGATCATTCGGGCACTTACCGCCATGGATGGTCTGGGCCGCAAGGAAGTCATCGGTGTGCTGGACGGGCTGAACCAGCTGATTGAACTGCACATCAAGCCACGTGGACCCGGCAAATTCGTCCTGCCAGGTCTCCTGAAAGTCGTTGTGGTCAGAAAGGCCGCCACACCTTCCAGAAGGGGTGTCAATCCCTTCACTGGTGAAACAATGACCTTCAAGGCCAAACCGGCACGTCGCGTCCTGAAAATCCGGCCGCTCAAAAAGCTCAAGGAAATGGCCGTATAACTGTAGGGTGGGCAAAACCGCCAGCGTCTTTTGCTGGCGGCGTGCCCACCATATATTCTGGTGTCGGGCACGCCGCGCTTTACCCGACCTGCATCTATCCCATCATCTGCTCTTTCACCACACCTGCCAGCCAGAGAGCCATCTCCCTGACGATCGCTTCATCTTGGCCTTCAACCATGACACGCACCAGAGGCTCAGTACCCGAGCGCCTGAGAAGCACCCGACCGCCATTCGATGCCATTTTGGATTCCGCCTCTTTCAGGGCAGACTGAATGGCTGGCGTAAAACCCTTTTCTGCATCTCCCACTTCCACATTCACCATCACCTGCGGATAACGTGAAAAACCCTTTTTCAAATCAGAAAGACGGCAGTTACGCCTGCGCATGGCAGAAAGCACCTGAAGGGCGGTGACAATCCCATCCCCTGTTGTGAGCGCGGGAGAGCAAAGAATATGTCCGGAAGATTCACCTCCCAGCGACCAGCCCCGTTCCGAAAGCTCCGCCACAATGTGACGATCCCCCACAGGCACCCGTACAAAAGAAAGGCCCATGGCCAAAATGGCCTGCTCAAGACCGGGATTGGAGAAGACGGTACCAACCACCCCCCCTTTCAGAAGACCGGTTTCTGCTTTTTCTTTGGCAATCATGTAGAGAATGTCATCGCCATCCAGCACATGACCGTCTTCATCCACCATGATCACCCGGTCAGCATCACCATCGAGCGCAAGACCCAGATGCGCCGCTGTTCGCAATACCGTCTCACGCAGCCGCGTGACATCCGTTGCTCCACACTGAAAATTAATGTTCAGTCCATCCGGATGGGTGGCAAGCTCAATCACTTCAGCACCCAGTTCAGAAAAAACAGCAGGTGCAATGTGATAGGCCGCACCATTGGCACAATCCACCACAATTTTGAGCCCGGAGAGCCGCACACTGGGTGCAACCGCAGCTTTGCAAAATTCGATATAGCGGCCTGGTGCATCCACAATACGCACCGCCTTTCCCAACTGGTCTGACTCCACCGTCGTCATGGTTTCTTCAAGCTGTCTCTCAATGGCCAGCTCAAATTCATCCGGCAGTTTCAAACCCTCTGCAGAAAAAAACTTGATGCCATTGTCATGGTAGGGATTGTGCGAGGCACTGATCACAATGCCAGCTTCGGCACGCAATGTGCGTGTCAGATAGGCCACAGCCGGTGTCGGTGTCGGCCCAAGCAAATCAATATTCACGCCAGCAGCAGTAAGTCCCGCCTCCAGCGCCGATTCAAACATGTATCCTGAAATCCGGGTATCCTTGCCAATCAGAACCCTGCTCTTTGGGTTTCTGGCGGAAAGCACACACCCAAAGGCCCAGCCCAGTTTCAGAATAAAATCGGGGGTTACAGGCCAGACACCGACACGCCCGCGGATACCATCTGTTCCAAAATATTTTTTGCGCTCAACGGTCATCAGTGGAAATATCCGGTCGTGCTGAAAATTCTCCGGAAGGTGCCGGCGTGGGTGTCACAAGCGTTCTGCCCCGTCCACCCCCTGGGGTCTCACTCCTGCCAGTTGACCCACTGCCGCTCTCCCCTCCGGTACTGCCGTCCGGATCACGCGCGGGACGGCCATTCATGATGTCATTGATCTGGTCAACATCAATGGTTTCATATTTGATGAGCGCCGCAGCCATGGCATGCAATATGTCCTGGCTGTCCCGCAAAATACGCTCGGCACGCTGGTAATTGCGGTCAATGATGTCATGAATTTCTTGGTCGATGATTCCTGACGTCGCCTCTGAAATTTCCTTGTGTCGCGTCACCGAATGACCAAGGAAAACTTCTTTTTCGTCATCCCCAAAGGTCAGCGGACCGAGTTTTTCTGACAGTCCCCAGCGCGTCACCATGCTGCGCGCAAGCTCGGTGGCCTTCTGAATATCATTGGCAGCGCCCGTTGTCACTTTGCCCGCTCCAAAAATCAGCTCTTCTGCAATCCTGCCACCAAAAAGACTCGAAATCCGGCTTTCAAGATGATCACGGGTATAGCTGTAACGGTCATTTTCAGGCAAAAACATGGTCACACCGAGTGCCCGACCCCGCGGAATAATCGTCACCTTGTGCACCGGATCATGTTCCGGCACCTGCAATCCGACAATCGCATGCCCTGCTTCATGATAGGCAGTGAGTTTCTTTTCGGTATCACTCATCACCATGGAACGACGCTCCGCACCCATGATGACCTTGTCCTTGGCCTTTTCGAACTCCACCATGCCCACCGATTTTTTGTTGGCACGCGCGGCAAAAAGCGCCGCTTCATTGACAATGTTTGCAAGATCCGCGCCCGAAAACCCTGGCGTCCCGCGCGCAATCACCTCTGACTGTACATCATCAGCAAGGGGCAGCTTGCGCATGTG
>Ga0206878_10161_pt1 | contig 29201 bp, 25 predicted proteins | sample Alteio_BWOrgCont_8_FD_152621 | JGI IMG/M metagenome (GOLD analysis project Ga0206878, IMG submission 152621) | Enriched cells from forest soil in Barre Woods Harvard Forest LTER site, Petersham, Massachusetts, United States -... | ecosystem: Environmental > Terrestrial > Soil > Temperate forest >... | reverse complement strand
GCTGAGGAAATTGTTCCCGACCAGCTAATCTCAATGTAATCGCCTGATTGCGTAAATTGACACGAGGGCTTGTAGTGGGAGCAACGGTTTAGGTCGACGCGCTCCTTTTTATTTTGTGGGTGCGCCTGCGCCATCCGATCAAAGCGATGACCAGCAGAAGAACGAACACGAAATACAGAAGGTGCGAACTGATGCTCAGGACCAACGTGAGCATGAGCAGGCGGTGATTGGCCGCCCGTATTGCGACAGCCGGGATAGTGACGGACTGGGTCCAATCCATGGCCTTCAAACGCGGCAGGAAGCCCTGGCGCACGCAGCCTTCGAGGTTGTACACGCCGATGAGGTGCGAGAAATGGCCTGCGACAATCAAATCGCGGGAAAACCTGCTCCAGTCGAGCGCGGCGGGGTTTGCGGCGGGATCGCCATCGGTGCAGCAAATGGCAATTGACTGCGCATCCGGGCCAAGCTTCCAGATGATCGCCGCTCCGACAGGGCCCGCATAGCTGGTGTACAGCATCAGGACTTCCTGATCACCGCGAACGTCGACTGTACCCAAGATCCGGTCCAGTAAAGACGAGTGGGCCTTGCGTTCGACTGGAAGATACGGCAATTGATAGGTCTGGACGAAGTAGCCCCGGGAACGGATGTTGGCGATGAGCGCGGAATACACCCGCTGTGCGCGGTACATGCGCTGAACGTCGACGGCGCGCGACAAGAGCGTGGTAAACAACCGCCACCAGTGGCCATTCAGAGACCCCAACTCAGCGAAGTTGGGCTCGATGTCTAACCCCACTGCGTCCCACTGCAGGCCGTGGTCGCGGCTCCATGAGTCGAATGCTGCAAATCGTGCCGCAGCCTGTGGCGCGTTCTCCGCATTAAAGTAGAAACCCTGTTCCGGCGGCATCCCGAGCCCGGCGATTACCGGAATTCCTTCCGAATTCAGGCGACGCACGAGTGCAGCACGCTCCGGAGTGAAGTCGACAACGGCGACGCCGAGCCCGGCGTGCAGGCTCTTCAGGTTCGCAATCACGGTGGCGTCGGTCAACAGGGACTGCATCTGGCTCATACCGTGATCACAACAGGCAAACATCAGCTGCGGGGCCACGCCCGGCCCCTGAACCAGAGTTCCGGCAGAAGGCCTGGGAGCGAGCGCGGAAGCCGCGACGAACTGGCAAATGCCAACCAAGAGGCTGATGGGGAGCAGCCTTGAAAGGAAACGGCGTTCTGGAACGATGCATTTCAAGGAATAAAGCCTCCGCGATCCGTTTATCCACGTTGTACGTCGAGACCCCTCGATGGGCACATTGCCGGATTCCGGCAACAATGCGGATCGCGAGCCTCGCGAGTCGGGTGGGCGCCGGACGCGGCATCGCTTATACTTACCGGCCTAGTTTCGCGCAGGTTGGACAAGCACTTTGCTTCTTCCCCGCCCCGTGCTTCCAAACAATAAATCAAAGAGCGGCAAAAACACGTTATAGCGGCTGTTAGGAATGTCGTGATGGCACATGTGATAAGCACGAGCAAACCGAAGTCCGGGAGGGAGCCAGCCGTTCATGTGTATACGCCAATGGATCTCTTCAGTCACAATCACGTAGACGGTCCAACCAATGAAGACACCTGAAAGAATTCCCCAAAGGCCGATCCGGGAAAAAACCAGAAATGCTGGAACGCCGTTGATAATGAACAAGAGAAGAATGTTCATTGCGGAGCTGATGAGCGCCACGTGTTCTGCTTCCTCGGGAGTGCCAATCTGCGCATGGTGCTCGTGATGTCCAGTTCCTAGTGGGCTGCGAGGCCGGTGTAGCAGCCAGCGATGATAGACGTATTCGAAAGCATCACCCCAGATCAGACCGACGACGAAGCCGAGAAGCCAACGCTCCCAACTGGCAGCAGAAACAGAATAGAAGCTCAGCAGCACCGCAGGTATGGCTCCGCACAATAGTGCAGCAATGGCGTTCCTTCGCTTCTTGTCGCGCCCATGCCGGACGGCGATCTCCGTCAATTTTGTGCGTGTCGGCACTGCTGGGTTCTTCGGTCAATCTATTATAGGGCGGAGTTTCCGGGCACTCTGAAAATCACCCTCGGTGAGTTTTGCTTCTACCAAGAGATTCCCCAGTCGCAGATCAACGTCCGTTCGATCAAATCTGCCATTGACGAGAGGGACGCGGGCTTTGTACCCGAAACACACTGAGGCGTGCGGCTCAGCTCCTAAGAGCGCTGCAACCTTGCCGTCTCGTGACATGCCGGGATAGCAGAAGACGTTCATCAACAGGGTGTCAGAGCTAGTACAGGTATCCAGTTCCCGCCAGCGTCCCCGCTCGGTGACAGGCAGGGAGCGCCGGCCCTGAGTGTGAACCTTCGTCAATCGCCGCTGCCAGGTCAGGTTCGCGCGTATCCTTATTGTAGCTTCCTTGCAGGAAGTTTCCATGCCGCGAGTCGTCTTCATACGGTTCAAAACACACGATCGGAGCTTCGCCGTAGCGCAGACAATAAGGCAATCCTTCAGCGAGCGCACCTCTGCGCACGGTCGGCCAGTTCACGACGAAGGGCAGCAGCGAAGCTCATCCGGGTCTCGCGTAGATCAGCGCCATTTCCACAGCTGCTTCCAAGCCTGGATCAGGATTTGCATCTGTTTGGGAGTCGGCAGCCGCTTGTAGATCAGTCGACAATCCCGATAGGTTCGGTCATAGAGATCCCGGACAGCTTCGACGCTCAGGTGCGCGAGGTTGTGATGTAGCTCTTTCAGATCCTTCACGCTTAGTGTTTCGCCCTTCTCGCTATCAGGACGCCGGGCCATAAGGCAACCATGCTACTATCTTCGCCTTATATTCGCCCATCGATAGGGGGGGAGGAATTACCGCCGTTGTGACTCTACCCGAAACGTGTGGGACACTGAGACATGGCAACGCGCATCCTTCGGGTTGAAAAATGGCTCGGTCCTGTGCCAGCCGTCGCTGTCTGCACCCACTGCGGTCGCGACTTCAGAGTGCCACTGCCTTTACTTAAGAGAACAACTGAGGCGCAAGAAAGCCTCCGCAAGCAGTTCGCTGAGCACAAATGCCCGCGCGAGATCGAAGGCAAGTAAATGTGCGGGCGCTACCGACTGTCGCGGAGAAAGCAATTGGTCGAGGAGTACTTCGACACGGTTCCGAGCGACGAAGAGTGGGCCCCGCGCTACAACATCGCCCCCGCCAATTCGGAGGGCAGTTACGACACAAACTACGACACAACACAGCGTTTAGCAAGAAGCGACCACGATGTAAGTTACGGGAAAGATTGGTCGGGGAGAGAGGATTTGAACCTCCGACCCCCTGGTCCCGAACCAGGTGCTCTACCAGGCTGAGCCACTCCCCGACGGCGCTGCGGGCGGCAACAAGGAAGGCCATCCCCCCGCATGCTTTTACTTCTCGATAGGCATTAAGATTATAACATCGCAACTTTAGATGGTTCTCTCGCGCTTGCCCGATATATCTTTCGCGTTACACTGATGGCGCCGCCGGATTGACGGAATCTGGTCGACGCGACGTGCTCGAACGTGCTTATGATCGTCCTCTGCGCTAAGCGTCTCTATACGCCACAAGAAGAAATAAAGGACCCGATCCTCTTTATTGAGGACGGCCTCATCTCCGCGGTTTCCTCGCGGGCTCAACAGGAGATCCCGAAGAATGCAACGGTCATCGATTTAGTGAAAGACGGCCTTGCCGATGCCATCCTGGCGCCTGGTTTCGTTGACATTCACATGCATGGAGGCGCAGGGCTCGATGTTATGCGGGCCACTCCTGGCGAATTGCCGCATCTGAATCAATTCCTGACGACCCATGGCGTCACGGGATATTTTCCCACCACCGTTGCGGCGCCACTCGACCAGACCTGCCGGGCATTGGAACGGCTGGCCCATGCGATTGAAGCGAGTCAAAGTTCACCTGCTGCCAACGGCGACGCTGTGCAGGCTCGGCCACTTGGCATTCATCTGGAAGGTCCATTTCTCAGTCACAAGCGGCGCGGCGTGCATCCTCCGGAATATCTCGTCGAGCCTACGCTGGCAATCTTTGAATCTCTCTGGCAGGCAGCTCGCGGGCAAGTGCGCATGATGACCATCGCCCCGGAACTGCCAGGAGCGCTCGAAGTGATCGCGGAAGCGGCGCGGCGCAAGGTTTGCGTGAGTATCGGCCACTCCGACGCAGTGCTGGAAGACGCCCTCGCCGGCGTCCGGGCCGGTGCCCGCCACGCCACCCACACTTTCAACGCCATGCGGCCGCTGGATCATCGCGATCCCGGCATCCTCGCCGAAGTGCTTACCGACGACCAACTGAGTGCCGATATTATCGTGGACGGAATTCACGTCGCCCCCGAGGTTGTGCAGATTTTCCTCCGAGCCAAGGGTCTCGAACGCTCGGTGCTGATCACCGACGCCACGGCTGCCGCGGGCATGCCCGACGGCACCTACCAGCTCGGCCCCATCCAGGTCGAGGTGAAAGATGGAAAGTGCACGAAGGACGGGAACCTCGCCGGCAGCGTTCTGACCATGGACCGCGCCGTGCGCAACGTGACCCGCTTCGCCGGCTGGACCCTGCAAGACGCAGTGCGCGCCGCGACCCTGAATGCCACCCGCGCCGTCGGCCTCGCGCAACACGGGCATCTCTCTCCCGGAGCGGAAGCTAATATCGTTGTGTTGAACGGCGATGGTGAAGTAAAGAAAACGATGGTCCGCGGGCGCATCGTCTGACGCCGCTAGTTCGGCTTGCGCTCTTTCGCGTCCACTAAGTATCGCAATAGCACGGCCTCGTCAGCCCGGCTGAGCTGATCGAGAAAAGTGGTATCCATCTTCTTGTCCTCGACGGGCTTCGAGGCGTTCGCCTGTCGGAGTTTGTCCCCCAGTTCAGGTTCGTTGCTCATCACCTGGGTGTAGAACCACAGGAAGTGGCGCATCTGGTCGAGCGCCTTGCACAGAATCTGGATAGCTTCGGTTTCGGGAAGTGCGCTTAGGGCTTCCATCAGTTCCGGATCGCTGGGTGCCTGCATGGCGGCATAGTTCAGTTCACGCTGAATCGCGCGCAGGTCTTCCGTAACTCGCACCATCCGCGTGTGAAGATCGTCCATCTGAGTGTCGTTCCCCATGGGTCGAAGCGATGTTCGTGTGCTTTTCAACATCTCATCGCGAGCTGCCAGCGGATAGATGTCCCACGATCATGCGCTTTCGTAATTCCAGTTATTACTTTGGTCTGACGACTCATGCCCAAGGGTGGACCACGCTGAACTCCGCTACTAGCAAGGCTTTTCGCGTGGGTCATCGCGTAGCCTTTCGTCACATGAATGAGCTTTGTTCCCTAAAGGTCCGGATTTCTCCCGCAGCCAACGGTGCAGGTTACCATTTAATCCAAGGTCACCAACCAGTGGTGACGGACAAAGTCACTGAGGCCAAGGTCACGGAGAACCGCCTGTTAGGAAATCGATGATTTGTGATACAAACGCGCGGATGGAATCGCCTTCGCCAAACCCGCCTCGCCGCGAGCTGCTCCGCGCCATCGGCCGCTGGAGCCTCGTCGCGCTCGTCGTCAACTCGATCATCGGCAGTGGAGTTTTCGGACTGCCCTCGACTGTAGCAGCTCTCATCGGCAACTACAGCCCTTTCGCTGTGCTCGCGGCCGGTGCCGGCATGAGCGTGATCATGGGCTGTTTCGCCGAAGTTGCATCGCGCTTTCAGCAGGCGGGGGGACCTTATCTTTATGCCCGCGTCGCCTTCGGACGCCTGATGGGCATTCAAACCGCATGGATGCTCTGGCTCGGCCAGGTGGCCGCGCCCGCTGCGAATGCCAACCTGTTTGTGGTTTACCTGGGCGAGTTCTTTCCCCACGCCAAAGACCCCCTGCCCCGGGCTGTCATTCTCACCGTACTGGTTGGCGTGCTGACTTTCATTAACATCCACGGCGTGCGCGCCGGAGCACAGGTGAGCAATTTGTTTACGGCCGCCAAACTTGTGCCGCTGTTCGCCGTGATCGTCCTCGGTTTGTTAGTGCTGCAGCATCACCACTGGAACATCGCGTCTGCGCCGGTCGCATCCCATGGTACGAGTCAGTGGCTGAAATCCATGCTGCTTCTGGTTTTTGCCTATGGCGGATTCGAGACCGCGCTCGCACCCATGAGCGAAGCGAAAGATCCTCGCCGCGACGCTCCCTTCGCGCTCTTCACGGCGTTGTTAACCTGCACCGTGATCTATGCGCTGATTCAGTGGGTGGTTGTGGGAGTACTTCCAGACGCCGCGCACAGCCAGCGCCCGCTGGCCGACGTCGCGCGGCTGGCGGTTGGTCCCGTGGGCGCAGCGCTCGTCGCCGTGGGAGCGCTGATCTGTTTCTACGGATACCTCAGTGCGAAAATTCTAGCCATGCCTCGCGTGCCTTTGCCCTGGCCGAGCAAGGGGACTTCCCCAAAGCTTTCGCGGCAGTCCATCGCCGCTTTCAAACCCCTTATGTCTCGATTCTCGTATTCGCGGCCATGGTCTGGGGATTCGCGCTGCTTGGCGAATTCAAATGGAATGTAACGCTCTCCGCGGTGGCCCGGCTTCTCTACTACGGCGTGGGCTGCGCAGCGCTGCCCATCCTGCGCCGCAAGCAACCAGAAGGGGCAAGCGCAATGTTCCACCTGCCGGCAGGAAATTTCTTCGCCGTCCTGGGCGTGATCCTATGCTTGATCCTCGTGACGCGCGTGGATTTCGGACAGTCCCTTATCCTGGTCGCGACGATTGTGCTGGCATTGGTGAACTGGGCGATAGTAGCCCGCGAAAGAGGCGCCGATTGACGGATTGCCGTGTCGCAGAGACCTTGCCTGCAACTTGCTTGCGGCGTTAAGTAAAAATGGCATTCTGCACGGTGGCCAGCGAGACGTAGCAAGCTACTCTCTACGACGGCGTGACTCGCTCCATCTCCAGCAGCGCCTTCTTGCGCTCCACGCCCCAGCGATAGCCGCTGATGTTGCCATCTTCCCGGACCACGCGATGACACGGAATCGCAACCGCCACCGGATTCGTCGCGCAAGCTCGCGCCACTGCCCGACTAGCGCGGGGTCGCCCGATCGCCTTCGCGACCTGCCCGTAAGACCGCGTCGTGCCAAAGGGGATCGACTGCAAGTAAGTCCACACCCGCCGCTGAAACGCAGTCGCGCGGATGTCCAAAGGCAGCGCGGCATTCAATTCGTTGCCCGTCATCTTCGAGAGCAAGGCCGCGACCCAGGCATGCAATCCGCCATCGTCGGGTTTGCGCACGGCAAAAGGAAATTCGCGCTTCAGGCCTTCGATCAACTCACCATCGGAGCGTGCGAACTGGATGGCGCAAACGCCGCGATCAGTGGCCGCGATCAGCATGCGTCCTAGCGGCGAATCAGCGATCGCATAGCGAATGGTGGCGGCGATAGCTCCGCGGCGGTACTTGTCGGGTGTCATGCCAAGCTGTGACGCGGTCTTCTCGTAAAGCCGGCTGCTGGAGCCGTAACCGGCGTCGTACATGGCGCGGGTCACATTGTCACCGGCCTGCAGGTTACGCTTGAGCAGGCGCAGACGGCAGGATTCCGCGTACTCGCGTGGCGTGATTCCGAGCGCGGCTTTGAAGCGCCTCTGCAAGTGGAACGGGCTCTGGTGGAACACCTCACCCAGGCGCGCGAGCGTGATGGGCTCATCGAGATGCTGCTCGATGTAGCGGCAGATCTCCTTCGCCGAGTCCGACTGCGGGTTGCCGCTGACCGATCGCGGCCGGCAACGCAGGCAGGCGCGAAAGCCGGCTTTCTCCGCATGGTCAGGGCGCGAAAAGAATGTTACCTTCTCGCGCCGCGGACGGCGAGCCGGGCACGAGGGCCGGCAATAGACGCCGGTGCTGGAGACCGCGAAAACGAACTCGCCGTCGCGGCCGGAATCGCGCGCCACGACCGCATTCCAGCGCTGGGCATCGTCCGGCCGGGACTGGCTTACCTGGTAGCTCGTTGGCTTTGTCGAGTTGGAGTGCGTGATCGGCATTTCACCTGCGAGTTGCTGTTCGAGTATGGCACTCCCTGTCATCGTTGGGAAAGTCATGTTAGTGAATGTCATGATAAGGAGAACGTACGCGTTGAACGTGGAGCGGACTATCCGAATCTTGCGGGCAAAGCGAAATCGGGCCCTGGCACGCAGACCTCTCTGGACCTGCACCTAGGACTCAGTACGTTGCGCGCGGCAGCAGAAAAGACTAGATTTTCGTTGAGCTTTCTTCTCTCATACTCAATCGAGGACAACTCCATGAAGAACTTGCGTTTTGCGGCGGTTGGAACTCTTGTAGCCATCCTCCTCACCTCAGGCTTGGCACAAAAGGCTGCACAGCACCTCCTTAGCAACGATGAACTCAAGAACGTGATCCCCGCGGAGTTTTTCTTCCGCGGACAGAAAGCGCCGACGCAGCTGCGGAACTCGAGCGGATTTCAAACGGCGGACGGCAAGATCACGTTCGGCGCCCTGGTCGATGTCTCGGGATACTCCACGGCTGTCCAACAGAAATATCAGGGCATGATCGTCACCGAGTCCAAGCTGAACATCGGCGGCTCGGAGCTGGCACCGGGAGAATACGGCTTCGGGTTTGCGGCTGACAAGTTTGTAGTCATGAACGTGGCTAGCGAAGACACACTCAGCGTGCCCTACCAGACTGATGCCGATTTGAAGCGAGCAGTACCGCTGAAGATGGTTGAGGACGGTGCCGGATACAAGTTATATGCGGGAAGGAAGTGGGTCGCGGTGAAGCTGGAGTAGGGTCCGCTCCACCAGATCGCTTCTACTTGTCCTAAAAGGCGCCGCGGAAAAGCTTAATTACCCCGCGGATGGAAAGGACCGAGCAGGGTGGAGACTCCCGAGCGCTTCCGCAATTCGCTGAGCAGGGCGCTGGCTGCGTTAGTGTAGGTCTTGCTGGGGTCGGAGGGATCAGCCCAGACGGCGTCATAGATGATTTGCGCCGCTTCTTTCAGGTCCATGTGCAGGGCGGCCTCGAACACATCCACACGCTCCTGCAGGCGGTCGTAACATGGCTTACAGACTGAGGCCGCTTCGGCGCCTTGCGCGTGGCGTTCTGCCAGAGTGCACATAGCAGTCGAACTGGCTGCTTCGGCATGCGCCGTGAAAAGCTGGGACTTGAACTCTTTCAGGAACGCCTCTCTTTCCTGCTCAACCACGGCATTGTCGGGCGCGGGCTCGGCAACAGCCTGCGCTTTGGGAGCGGACGGGACCACGCTGGGCGAGACACGCTCTTTGCTGTTGCAGGCAGGGCAGACGTCGAGGTTGGCGGGATAGTAGAGACGGCAATTGGAGCACGGCAGGCCGAAGCCCGTGGACTGGTGCGGGGCCTTGACGTCGTGGCGAACAGCGTTTCGCAGATCATTCCGGACGTCATCTCGGGCGTTGCGTTCCGGCTGCGGGGTGGACTGTGCCGGCTTCGCGGCGGCGGCTGTGGGCTGTGCGAGATTCATGATCAATCACCCCCAGGAATACATGGAGCGCGTGGGTTTAGCCCCGCATTCCAGTGTAAGCAGAGCAGCGGCCAGGCCGAATATGCCGGGAGTACACTGCGTGGTACTGTCCCTGTGGAGTTTGAGCTAGCGGGAATCGCTGTCCTTCATCTGCATCAGCTTCAGGAGTTCGTCGCGGCGGGCACGGTAGAGCTTGCGCTCGGGGTCAAGCCGCGCGGCGGTTTCCAGTTCGGCTAATGCTTCCTCATAGCGGTCCATCGTCATCAAACAGGCGGCAAGAGCATAGTGGTTGTCGGGCGAAGCATTCAGGCGAAGCGCTTCACGGAATTCTTTCTCCGCTGCCTGTAACTGCCGCTGCTGGAACAGGGCCGTGCCGAGTAAGTGGTGAGCCGCATCCGAGTCGGGATTGAGAGTAACCGCCAGGCGCAACTCGCGGACGCCTTCTTCCGGTTTGTCATTCAGCAAGAGGGCTTCGCCGAGGACGCGGTGTTCGGCGGAACCGGTGGGGTTCTGCTGAACTGCCAGTTGCAACTCCGTGACTGCGCTGCCGTAATCTTTCTTCGCCATAAAAGCGCGAGCCAGGCAACCGTGCCCCTGTTCCCACTCAGGATGCTGGCGGTAAAGCTCGCGCAGTTCGAGCATGGCGGCGTCGAAATCTCCTTTGTCGCAGTAAGTGTTGCCCAGGTTGTTGCGAACGGAAGCTTCCTGGGGTGCAAGCTTTTTGGCTTCGCGATATTCGGCGATGGCGTCATCAAACTTGCTTTGCTCGTGCAAAATCAGCGCCAGGTTGGAGTGGGCTTGCCAGAAAGCCGGGTGCAGACGAATGGCGTTGCGATAGGCGTCAATGGCGGCGACCAGGTTCCCATCAGCGTGCAGAGTAATACCCAGATCGTAGTAGGTATCGGGGTTATCACCGTCGCGCGCGAGCGACTCGATGAACGCGTGAACTGCGGGCCCGTATTGCCCGTTGGAGAATAGCGCGAGGCCGAGGAACTGGTAGGCCTCGGCGTTCTGCGGATCCATGCTGAGCGCCGTGCGCGCTTCTGCGATCGAGTCGGCAGGGTCATCCAGCCGATAGAAAATATAAGCCAGACTGCTGTGATTCTCGGGGAAATCCGGCATAAGCTGCGCGGAGAGCGTGATCTCATCGATGGCGTCGTCCCAGCGCTCCTGCTGGCGGAGCATTGTGCCCAGAGCAAAGTGAAGCGCGGCATTTTGTGGATCAGAGCTTAGGGCCTGGCGCAGAGCGAGTTCGGCTTCGTGGAAGTGCTGAGCCCGGGCATCGGCGGAGGCCTGCACCAGGACTGCGGGAATGACAGACAGCGTCTCGGAAATCGGGGAGCCGGCAGCCGCTGTGGGCTTAAGGTTCTTCAGAGCGCGAACCAGATTGGCGTCGGCGCCGGCGGCTTCTAGTTGGCGAATGGGTTCTTTCCCGGGAGCATTGGCGATGCCGCGCTCTTGAATGATGCGGACGAGGCGGCTGACGGGCACGCCTGACATCAGCCAAGCCATGAGTTGGGCGGAGTTTACTGGCTGACTCTCGCTCGAACGGGCAGCCTGAGCCGCCCCAAAAAGTAGTAGGAATACTGCCAGGCCCTTGCGCTTCACTCGACTCTCCGGCGACGTTTTGGCTTGCTGATGGCTCTAAATCGGGCGCGGGCTGAGGTGTTTGGCCCGAACCGTTCATTCCACATTAGACCTCCCGGGGAACCGAAGGTAAGGTCACGGAAGTAATAGGCCGGTCCGAAGAAGCCTGTGGAGGGTCCCTCCGCTCAATGGCTAACGATTCGTGGGGGAGATCGTCTACATTTGGAATCCTAAGAATTAGGTCGCAAGCAGCCAAGAAGTTACAAACGCAGCACTTAGCCTCAAGGTATACCCTTCCATCGGGCACAGTACTGGAAGCCGGGAGAAAAGCAATGTGCATGCGCCGGGTCGTAATTATTCTATTGCTCAGCGTCTTTGCATGTGCGCAGAGCGACAAAGGCGCAACTTCGAGCCAATGCACTTCCACGGCGACGGGCGACCTCGAAATCCGCGATTTCCATAGCGTGATTTTCCATAACACGCGAAAGCTCCGCATCCTTCTACCCCAAGGCTACCGCGACCAGAAAAACGAGCATACGAATTACCCCGTTCTGTACATGAGTGACGGCCAAGATCTGTTCGACGTATGCACATCGATGTTTGGCCCCAAAGAGTGGAAAGTGGACGAGACCGCCAATCGAATGATCGCCGAGGGCAAGGTCGAACCGTTGATCATCGTTGGTATCGATAATGCCGGCAGGCATAATAAGGAACGCTTACAAGAAGAGACGCTGGTGGGATCGCGGCCTAACGAATATCTTCCATTTCCCGACGAAAGTTTGGAACCTCCGCTCGCCGTGGTTCATGGAGCGAATTACTCGAGTTTTCTGACCCACGAAGTGATGCCATTTATTGAAAAGAATTACCGGGTAAAGACCGGGCCGGAGAACACCGGTTTGGGGGGATCCTCCTATGGAGGGCTAATTACTTTCTACGTCGCGCTGCATACTCACGGCGTTTTTGGCCGCGTCCTTATCGAAAGCCCTTCGTTTTACGTAAAGGATTATGCAGTTATTAAGGAGGCGGCGAAGCATGAAGATTGGCCAGCGCGTATTTACTTTGGCGGCGGAACTGAGGAAACGCCGCCAGACGACCCGGAGACGGTTCCGGGAGACATAGCCAAGGCCATAAAGGTGCTTCAAGCCAACGGTGTTGCGGCCGACAGGATGCTTGTAAATATTACGCCCGGTCATCACGACGATGACGCCTGGGCCGGACGTTTTCCAGCCGCTCTTGCCTTCTTATTTCCCAACCAGAAGTAGCGGCGCGTACCTGCCTGGGAGATAGGCCTGTGGTTTGACTTCCCCCTACCCCTCCGGTACCGTATAAAGAAGAAGATGTCGTAGTAGTGTCTCCTTGGGAGGTTCCGATGCTTGAGGGTCTGTTTCAACCGACGCACCTGATCATCATTTTTGCCATTGCGCTGCTGGTTTTCGGTCCCAAGAAATTGCCTGAACTGGGCAAGGGACTGGGCGAGGGGATTCGTGCCCTGAAAGAAGGCATGAAGGATAATCCAACGCCTCCGGCTTCCAGCGACCAGAGCAAGACCACCGAATCCAAGGACACCAAGGCCTGACCGAGTTCGCCTCGCGGACAGTAACCTTTCTTTGATCCTAAGCCGCCGCCTTGTCGCTGTTTTCTATCCTGTTCCAGGCAGTTCCGGGCCCTAATCGCGTTTGAGTTGTGAAACTGACTCTAAAATCTGGAGGTAGGTAGTGTTGCGTAAATTAGAAGTAGTTGCCCTCATTGTGTTCTTAGGACTAGCGCCGGCAGTTTTCGCTGATCAGATCACATTGAAGAATGGCGATCACCTGACCGGCACGGTAGTAAAGTCCGACGGTAAGATTCTGGTTCTCCACACCGAGTTCGCGGGAGACGTTACGCTGCAGTTTGCGGCGATCACGCAGATCACAACCGACAAGGCTCTGCACGTGGCTTTGAAGGATGGTCAGACCTTGGTGGGACCGATCACGACCAGCGACGGCAAACTGGAAGTCGCCACCGAGAGCGGGGCTCCAACCGAGGCGCCGAAGGAAAGCGTGGTAGCGATCCGCAACGATGCTGACCAAATTGCCTATGAGAAGGCACTGCATCCGAACCTGTTGCACGGCTGGAACGGTGGGGCGAACGTGGGGTTCTCATTGACCGGAGGCAACAGCCAGACTGAGAACCTTTCGATCGCTTTCAACGCAGCGCGCGCTACCAATGACGATAAGCTCAGCCTGTATTCGACTATTGTGTATGGCACGAACCAGCTCGCCACTCCCAGCACGACCGCCAACATTGAGACCGGTGGCATTCGCTATGACCGCAATATCAATCCGCGCATGTTTGGGTTTATAAGCGCAGACTTCATGAGCAACGCGCTGCAAGATCTGAATCTACGATCGGTAGGCAGCGTTGGTATTGGCTACCACGCCATCAAGGACGACCGGACCACGCTCGACTTCCTGGCCGGCGGCAACTTCACGGATGAGAACTACTCGCAACCGGCGAACCCGACCGCGACTCCGCCAATCCCGGCGATGAAGCTCATACACAATTTCGGTGGCCTTACTCTTGGCGAGGAACTGACGCACAAGCTGGGCAAGAGCACGGTACTCACCGAGAAGCTGTATTTTTATCCAGACCTTACAGAGACGGGGCAGTACCGGGGAACGTTCGACCTGGGGTGGGTCACGAAAATCAGTAAATGGCTAGGCTGGCAGAACCAGTTCAACGATATCTACGTCTCGAACCCGCCAGAGGGTGCCAAACAGAATGATGTCGTCCTGACAACCGGACTGAATTTCACGTTCACCCACTGAGGGCTCTTTCAGCTTGAAAAGTATAAGCCGCTCGCGAGAGCGGCTTTTTTCTGCTTCTGCAGAATAATCCCTGGCTCAGCCCCGGCCGTCTTCGCTCACCAATACTTGAAAGATGCGTCTACTACCGAGTAGAGTACTGTTTCCTTTTTTCCGGGTTCCTTAAGTCCCTCACCACAGGAGTCTGCTTGATGCGTTACGCGTTGACTGTGCTGCTTGCTGTGTGCTGCTTCGGTGCGTTTTCCTACTCTCAAACCGCGGACGAATTAATCGCGAAGAACATCCAGGCCCGCGGCGGAATGGAGAAGATGAAGGCTATCAAGAACTTCCGCCTGACAGGCAAGTTCGATGGTGGCGGGGGCTTCACTGCTTCGATCGGCCAGGAGAATGAGCGACCGAACCTGATTCGGGAGTCCTTCTTACTGCAGGGGATGACGGCCGTCCAGGCTTATGACGGTACATCCGGTTGGCAGATCCAGCCCTTTGGCGGGAAAAAAGATCCAGAGTTGATGGGCGAGGACGACGTGCGCGACCTACTGCTGGACGCCGACTTTGACGGACCGCTCGTGGACTACAAAGAAAAAGGCAGCACGGTCGAGTATCTCGGACACGACGTGGTCGATGGCGACGATGCGCTGCGGCTGAAGGTGACGCTGAAAAACGGCGACATTATCTATGACTACCTCGACCCGGATACCTTTATCGAGATTCGCAAGGAGATCCAGCAGTTTATCCGGGGCTCGGTGCGGGATCGAGTAGTGGGCCTGGGTTCCTACAAGCCGGTGGCGGGCGTGATGTATCCTTTCTCGATGTCGCAGGGACCGAAGAACAATCCCGATGCGCAAACCGTCACCGTGCAAAAGATGGAAGTGAACGTGACCATCGATCCGGCGGACTTTATGCTGCCCGCTTCGTTGAAGACTGAGGAGAAGAAGTCGGGGCTGGTCGGGGTTCACTGATTCGCTCTGGAACAAGGAGTTTCCATGCGTCACACAGTGATGGTTCTGGTTATGGCCTCGTGCCTCAGTGTGTTTGCGTCCGGTCAAACTGCGGAAGAACTTGTCAGCAAGAACATCCAGGCTAAGGGCGGGCTCGAAAAGATGAAGGCGGCCAAAACCCGGCTTACGACGGGCAAAGTCAAGAGCGGTGGCCGGCGTCGAGCCATGGTTGCCGCCTTCAGACAAATGAACATGCGCCAGGACTTGGTCCGGCAAAACGTCTCCATACAAGGCATGACCGCGGTGGAGGCGTATGACGGTTCCGTGGGCTGGCAGACTCAACCTTTTCAGGGACGCAAGGATCCCGAGTTGATGGGCGAGGATAATCTGCGAGACTTGCTTCTGGCCGCCGATTTTGATGGTCCCCTCGTCGATCACGCTGAAAAAGGAAACACCGTCGAATACCTAGGGCATGACTTGGTCGACGGCGACGATGCGTTGCGGCTCAAGGTCACCCTGAAGAACGGCGACATAGTTTATTACTATCTCGATCCTGACACCTACCTTGAAATCCGGGAAGAGATTCAGCAGTTTGTCCGGGGCTCGGTCAGGGAGCGGGTGGTTGATCTGGGGTCGTACAAACCGGTGGATGGAGTCATGTATCCTTTCTCGATCGCTGAGGGGTCCAGAAGCAATCCTGGCGCACAGGTAACGACGATTGAAAAGATTGAAGTGAATGTACCTTTTCAAGATTCTGACTTTGCGCTGCCGGCTTCGCTGCGGACTGAGGAAAAGAAGTCCGGGTTGGTCGGGGTTCACTGATGCAGTTCACGGATTTGCTGCGATGAAGATGAAGAAGACAACGAAAATCGCTGGCGTGGAAAAGGACTCGTAAACATGAAAGCATTCGCTCGCAATTCTTGGGCAGTGACTGTGTTGTTCGCCGGAGCCTCGCTGTTCGCATCTTTGCAGGCCGCAGCGCAAGCGCCATACCGCTTCGACGCGGCGACGGTTTCAGGATTACCGGCGCGAAACATCGGTTCGGCCACCATGAGCGGACGCATAGCCGCGGTGGATGCTGTCGAGGAAGACGGCCGTATCACCGTCTTCATAGGCGCGGCCAGCGGTGGGGTCTGGAAGTCAGTGAATGGCGGCACGACGTACAAGCCGGTGTTCGACCGGGAGGACGTGCAGTCGATTGGCGCGGTAGCGATTGATCCGTCGAATTCGAAGATTGTCTGGGTGGGCTCCGGCGAAGCCTGGACGCGCAACAGCGTATCGGTGGGCGACGGCGTGTACAAGTCGACGGATGGCGGGGAGAACTGGACGAACGTCGGCCTGAAGGATAGCGAGCACATCGCCAAGATCCTGGTGAATCCAAACGACGGCAACGATGTGCTGGCTTGCGCGACCGGGCATTTGTGGGACGACAACGACGAGCGCGGAGTCTTCCAAACCAACGACGGCGGCAAGACGTGGAAAAAGGTTCTGGCGGGCGTGAATGGTTCGAGCGGCTGCGCCATGATTGCGCGAAGCAAGCAGGACCCAAAGACCATCTACGCAGCGATGTGGGATTTCAGGCGGCAGGGCTGGACGTTCCGTTCGGGAGGTCCGGGTAGCGGGCTGTTCAAGTCGACTGACGGCGGCGCGAACTGGAGCGAAGTCAGCAATGGCAAAGGGCTGCCGTCGAAACCCTGGGGTCGGGTGGCAGTGCAGGTAGCGCCGTCGAAACCGCAGGTGGTCTATGCCAACATCGAAGCCGAAAAAGGAAGAGGGCTTTACCGGTCTGACGACAGCGGGGCGACGTGGACCAGGCTGGATGCGAGCAACTACATGGTGTGGCGTCCATTTTATTTCGGCAACCTGATCGTCGATCCCAAGAACGAAAACAAGATTTTCAAACCGGATCTAATTCTGCTGCTTAGCAATGATGGCGGGAAAACCTTCAACGTGGTCTCGGGCGGAGCGCATGGCGACTTCCACGACGTGTGGATCAATCCGAAGAATCCGAACGTTGTGATTGCGGGAGATGACGGCGGCTTGTGGCGCAGCGAAGACGGCGGCAACCGCTGGAAGCACCAGATGAACCTGCCGGTTTCGCAGTTCTATCACGTGAGTACTGACAACTCGGATCCCTATCACGTGTACGGCGGCCTGCAAGACAACAGTTCATGGGTGGGCGATTCGTCGTATCCCGGCAGCGTGGGCAACTCGCAATGGGAGAACATGTTTGGCGGCGACGGCTTCTGGATGTTCGAAGACACTTCCGACCCCGACTACATTTATGCCGAAGCGCAGGGCGGCGAGATTGGGCGGGTGAATCGCCGCACACATGAGATTCGCGCCCTCAAACCCTGGCCGAACTATGGCGAAAAGAAGCTGCGCTTCAACTGGAACACGCCGATTCATATGAGTCCCAATGAGAAGGGAACGCTTTATATCGGGGCGCAGTACTTGTTCCGCTCGCGCGATCATGGGCAATCCTGGGACCGCATTTCTCCAGACCTGTCGACGAATGATCCGGAAAAGCAGAAGCAGGAAGAATCCGGTGGCGTGACGATTGACAACTCTTCGGCGGAAATGCACACCACGATCTATTCGATTTCGGAGTCGCCGAAGAACGGTCAGATCATTTGGGTCGGCACCGATGACGGGAATGTACAGGTCACCCGCGACGGGGCAAAGACGTGGACGAACGTGGTAGGGAACGTCAGCGGTCTCGGCAAGAATTCGTGGGTCACCACTATCGAAGCGGGCCGTTTCGATGAAGGCACGGCGTACGCCACGTTCGACCGGCACACGTTCGGAGACATGAAGCCGTACGTTTACAAGACTACGGACTACGGGCAGACGTGGACGCAGCTTCCTGCGCAGGAGAGCAGCGTGCGCGGATACGCTCACGTGATCAAGGAAGACACCGTCAGCCCTAATGTTCTTTTCCTGGGCACAGAGTTCGGGCTGTGGATTTCGGTGGACGGCGGACAACACTGGGCACAATACAAAGGGACGGACTTCCCGGCGGTCGCAGTGGACGACATCGCGGTGCAGGCGCGGGAATCTGACTTAGTGCTGGCAACACACGGGCGCGGCATCTGGATCGTGGACGATATCTCGCCGCTACGCGCGCTCACGCCTGAGGTGATGAGCAAACAGGCGACGCTGCTGCCGGGACGGCCGTCGATCCAGTATTTTGATGTGTTTGGAGGCTGGCCGGAAGGCGATGAGACTTTCCATGGGCGGAGCCGACCCGGAGACGCGCAGATCACGTATTACCAAAAAGGCAGGCACATCTTCGGCGATTTGAAGATCGAGATTTTCGACCAGGACGGCAAACTGGTAGATACAGTCGCCGGAAGCAAGCATCGCGGGCTGAACCGCGCCGGCTGGGGAATGCGAGTGCGGCCACCGGCGGTTGCTCCAGCGGCGTCGGCTCTGTTTGAAGCGGCGCAGGGACCGCGTGTGCTGCCGGGCACATACACGGTGAAGCTTACTAAGGGAGATCAAACTTACACTGAGCAATTGAATGTTGCGATCGATCCGCGGGCCAAGTACTCGCTGGAGGAGCGCAAGCAGCAGTTCGATCTTTCAATGAAGGTTTACAAAGAGCTCGAGCATATGACTTACGGCGTGGCTGCGATCGAAGGGGTGCGCGACGGGGCCAACGCGCGGGCGGCAAAGGTGGCAGAGAAAGATCCGCTGCGCAAGCAACTGCACCAGCTCGCTGCGGATTGCGACGCGATACGCTCGAAAATCGTAGCCACCAAGGAAGGTGGAATGATTACCGGCGAAGAGCGCATCCGCGAACTGCTGGGACAACTTTATGGCGCAGTGACCGGATACGACGGCAAACCCACGGATTACCAGGTGGCACGGACCGAGTCGCTGGGTCATGAGCTGCAAGATGTGATCGACGACTTTCAGAAGCTCACCCAGAAGGATCTGGCGGTCATCAACGCTGGCTTGAAAAAGAAGAAACTGGAAGCTATCACCGTGCTGGCTGAGGCGGACTGGCAGAAGAAGAAAGATGCTTCTGCGGTCGCCGCCGGCGCAGGAATGCGGGCGGCAGAAGGTCAGATGCGGGAGATGGATTAGGGTTTTTGTGGCTAGCTGAGAGCGCACAATGAAGGTTGGCCGCCGATGGATTCTGTGGTAGGATTTTCCTACCGGCGATGGCAACCCACAATTCCACTCTCGAATACCTGGCGACGACCAAGATCGGCGAGAAAGGGCAGCTTACAGTTCCTAAGCAGTTCCGCGAGGATCTTGGGTTGGGAAATGGCGCGCCGTTCGCGGTGTTGCGCATGGGGGATGGCCTGATCCTTCTGCCGGAGCAGCAGCGCTTTGAACATTTGTGCCGCCAAGTGAGTTTGAGCCTGACTGCTGTGGGTCTGAAGCCGGAAGACCTTCTGGCAACGCTTCCTGAGGTCCGCAATCGCGTTTATGCCCGTCGCTACGGCAAGAAGCCCGCAGGTAGCTCCAGGCGGCACCGTCCTCGCAGCCAGCGCGGGAAGTGACCAGCCGGCGTAGAATCCGACTATTCCTGGACTCAAACGTCCTGACCGGCGGAATTGTTTCTCCGTGGGGTCTTGATAAGGCCAGCCTATCGCTCTGCGCTGCCAGGGTTTGCAAGCTGGTGCTGGCGGAAGTGGTTCGCGATGAAGTGGAGGAAAACCTGCTCCTTCACGCGGAACGCCTACCGTCGATGGAGGCCGATCGTCTGATCGAGGACTATCGCCGGCTTATCAAGTTGACCAACCCAGAACTGGTTCCCTACCCGGATGACGATCTGGTCGGTTCGAGTCAACACCTCATCCGGCACGCCGCGGATGTTCCTGTGCTGCTTTCCGCCGTGGCCAGCAAGCCCGACTGGCTGCTGACGCACAACACTAAACATTTCATGAAAACCGTCGCGCAAAGGACTTCGCTGCGCATTGCTACTCCGGCAGAGTTCTTTCGAGCGCTTTCCGCGCTCTTTCACTAACGCCGAACGCGCCCTAGTGCGCCTGGGCAATGAGTTGGGCCACCTTGGACTTCTCGCCCACCGGCTCGACGCACAAGATCTGATTGGGATTGAGGTACATCCGGTCGGGCTCGTGCAGCTCTTTGCCGCGCTTGACCAGCACGTTGGTGGATTGCTTGGTCTCCGGGTTGGTTTGAGTGGCAATGTAGTAGACCTCGGTCAGTACGGGCCGGGGCGTGCCGTATCCCTCCAGTTTTCCGAAGTAGGCTGAGCCATTGGTGAGCAGAACAGCCTGATACGGAGTGCTGAACGTCACTGCCGGACCGGGCCGCGTGTCTTTCACAAACATGAAGGCGGCGACGATCACGACGATAGCCGCCAGAAACCACACTGCTTGCACCGCGGCACTGCCCTGCTGATTCCTGATCGTATTCCTGATCGTATTCCTGATCATAGAAAACTCATCCTTGTGTGTTAGAAATTGCTCTTAGCCAATATGGCCAAGCTGCTTGCGGTGCTACTTGCAGTCGCGTTGCCGGCGGTGGCGTTGCTGCAGATTACGCCCGCTTACCGCGCCCAACAATTGAACGCCGAGGGGGTCCGCCTGATGCAGGAGAACCGTCCTGCAGAGGCCGAGTCGCAATTCCGCCAGGCGGTTCAGGCCGATCCTACCAGCACTGAAGCAGTGACGAACCTAGGAGTTGCGATATTCAAGCAAGCCAGATTCGCAGAAAGCATACCATTTTTCGAGCAGGCAGTCGCCAGTCGCCCAGAGGAAGCTCCCCTGCACAATGATCTGGCGCAGGCGTACGTGCGGGTGAGGCGGCCGCATGACGCGGCAGCGGAAATGGCGCGCGCCTGCGATCTCGATCCCAGAAACCCGGAGTACCGCAGGTTTCTGGGCGACATGCTTTCGGAAGCACATGACCAGCCGGCAGCGGAGGGGCAGCTTCGCCTGGCGGTGAAACTGGCCCCCCAAGAGCGCGGAGAACTGGCTGTCGTTGGCCAAGCTGCTGGTCCGCGCCGACAGCAGGGACAAGGCCACCAAGGCTTATCTGACATCTCTGGGACTGAACAGCCGGCAGCCCGACGCACTGCGGGAACTGGGTGAGCTATACAGCTTCGAGGGCGATTTTCCGAAGGCGGAAGAGGCATTTCACAAGGCGATTGCGCTTGATCCGAAGAATGCTGTTTTATACCAGGACTTGGGCAACACACTGCTGAAGGCGGGAGAGAAAGACAAAGCCGAGGCGGAACTGCAGCACAGCGTCAAGCTGGACCCAAGTCTGGGTGCGGCGCACCGCGATCTGGGCCTGGTCTTGCGTGAGAAGGGAAGCTTTGAAGAGGCTGTCGAGGAATTGCAGCGCGCTGCGGCGCTGCGGCCCTCCGACAGTGCCGTGCATTACCAGTTAAGCCGGACGCTGCGGCGGGCGGGAAGGCCGGATGAGGCCGCGAAGGAAGCTGCCCTCAGCGAACAGCTTGGACGAAAGGAAAAAGAGAGTCAGCAGGTACTGGCGAACACCAACGAGGGGCTGTCTTTGGTGCGCCAAGGCCACGCCCAGGAAGGACTGGCCAAGATCAGAGAGGCACTACAAATGGATCCGGCGAACCTTACAGCGCACTTCAACTATGCCTTGGCGCTGCGTCATCTGGGCCGCTATGACGAGTCGATCTTGCAACTGCAGAAGGTTTTGCAGATGCAGCCGGACATGCCTGCCGCGCACTACCAGATCGGTTGCGACTATTTCAGGAAGGGGAAGTATCAGCAGGCGGTGGCCTCTTTCCGAAGGGCCGCCGGGCTGATTCCCGGGACGGCGGCGGTCCACAACGGCTTGGGAGTAGCGCTGGCGAAGTCCGGAAACACAGCCGGAGCTGCGGCGGAACTTGCACTCGCCCAGAAGCTGGACCCGAAGACGGCGCTTTACAAGAAGAACGGGGAATGCGTGGAGAAACCCACGCCCGGCTGCAAGCTGACTCCATGACCCCGTCCATGATCAGGATTTTCTCTGCGCATCTTTCCTGAGAAGATCGAAAGCCCGAGCCTGAGAAGATCGCAAGCCTGAGTAAAGCGCAAGATTTTGCAACTCGGAAGTGTGAAAATTTTGGCGGCTAAGACTCTATTTTTTTCATACCGGTTTTGATATTGTGCTGTCGGGCAGCGCCCGTGAAGTGCTGCGCCGGCTTCTATCCTCACATCTCCTTCCCCACGGAGATTGGATAGAACCGAATCCGGATATCTGTTTCCATTCAAGCATTAAAGCTAAGAACTTCGCCCTGGCCCGCTGGAGGCGCACCGTGAAGTCACTTCTGGCCGTAAGGATGACTGCGATTCTGCTCGCGCTGACGAGCGTGGGCGGGCTCCGCTCGCAGGCGCAAACGGCCGTCAGCTGGGGCGGCACGAACGGTGGCAACTGGAATACGGGTTCAGACTGGAGCGGAGGGGTCGTTCCCAACAATAGCAGCGGCAAAACCTACAACGTCACAATCAGCCCTGCGACAGGCCAAACCGTAAATCTCAATCTCGGCGTCACTGTCACCGATTTAACCCTTGGCGCGGTGTCGGGCGCCGACGCGACGTTGCAAAGCGTGGCTGGCGATTCGTTGACAATCGCTGCTGCGGGAAGCCTGACCATCGACAGCACGGGTATCCTTCGATTCAATACTACGGGCAGCGATATCACCGTAGGCAGCGGCGGCACGCTCACCAATAACGGCACGCTCGACCTCGAGGCGGCCGGAGAAACTTTGAAAGTGACCGGCACGACAACGAATACCTCCAGTGCCACGTTGAGCATCGAGGGGGGCAGCGCTGCGACCTTTACCGGCGATGTGACGAATTCCGGAATGTTCGAAACCGGTCTCTCAGGCGGCAACAACACGATCACCGCCACTGGGGCGTTCACCAACAATGCGGGCGCAACGCTGGAGCTTGAGGGGAGCGGCGACGTGATGAAGGTCAACACGTTGAGCAACTCAGGCACGCTGAACATCGCCACGGGGGCGACTCTGGATATCACCGGAGGCGGGCAGGGACTCACCGACATTGTGGCAGGGTCAAACCTGGCGCTTGACGGCACGTTGAACGTGGTCAACGGTGCCGTATCGACGAACGGGCTCGCGAATTTGACTACGGTCGCTGGAACTTTGACCCTCAACAACGGGCACACCACAAACGTCACGCCGAGCGGCGGGACCTTGACCATCGTTAGCGGAGGGCTACTGGAACTGTCGCGCAGCGGCGCAACGACAACCACGCTCTCCATAACCGGCAACGTGAACAATTCTGGAGATTTCACCACCGGGTTTTCGGGTGGCACAAATACGGTGAACGTCAGTGGCACCTTGACCAATCACGCCGGCGGTAACGTCGACCTGTATTCGTCCAGCGACGTCGCAAATGTCGACGTGCTGAGCAACTCGGGAACTCTGCAGATCGGCAACAACGCCGGCAGCAAGGCGACCATGAACATCACGGGCGGCGGAAAGGGCATCACGGACGTTGTGGCGGGATCGACGATCCTCCTTTATGGAAGCTTGAATGTCGTGAACAGCGGAACAAAGACCAGCGCCCTGGCAGATCTGAACACCGTGGCCGGTAACTTATACCTCATGAACGATCAGACGACCTCGGTGACGCCAAGTAGCGGCACACTGACCATCGCGAGTACTGGGAATTTAGGATTATCCAACAACGCGGCTTCGACCACAGCGCTCTCCATTGCGAGCAACGTGAGCAACAGTGGCAGCTTCGCCACCGGAGTTTCCGGAGGCACAAATACGGTGACCGTAAGCGGCACTTTCACCAATAATTCCGGTGCATTTCTCGATTTGTATGCCGGAGACGGCGGCACTGATTTAGTCAATATTGCGACGCTAAGCAACAAAGGCACGGTGACCCTCCACGAACCCGGGGCGACGCTGGATATCACCGGCACGGGCACCATGACCAATTCCGGAACCATCAACCTCACTCAGGGGACTTTGAGGTTCAACAGTTCGACCGCGACACTGACCGGCGGTGGAACCGTGATCCTGGGCAACTCCACCGGCAGCGAAACCGGTGTGCTGAAGGTGGGATCCAGCGACGCCGGCACTCTGACCAATTCCAACAACACCATCACGGGATACGGAAACCTCGGCAATGGCACCCTGACCCTGGTCAACAGGGGCACAATTAGCGCCAACGGGCAGGTAACTTCGGGCGCGCTAACCATTCAGCCGGGCAGCGGCGCCATGGCCAACACCGGAACCATCGAAGCCACGAATCAAGGCAAGCTGATCCTCGAGGGAACTTACAACAACATCGGGGGCAAGATCGAGGCACTGGGAGAGAGTGGTGGAACTGTTAATGCAACCGTGCAACTGAAAGCCGGAACTGTGATTAACGGCGGCACTCTGACCACGACAACCGTAGGGTCGAACAGCGGGAGCATCGAGGGCACTGGTGCGGTAACGCTGAACGGCGTCACGAACTCCGGGACCTATGCAGTGAATGCAGGAACCACGACAACTCTGAAAGGAACGATCACCAACACGGGGAGCATTACGCTGGCCGGGAGCACTTTGTCCTTGGGAAATAGCGTGACTTTGAACGGCACGGGCAAGGTGATCCTCTCCAACAGCGCCACCAACCTGATTGCGGGAGCGACTACCGGCCTCACGCTGACCAATGCCAGCACGATCGAAGGCGGAGGCACGATTTCGAATCTTGGAATCGTGAACACCGGCACGATCGCGGCAAACCAGAGCACCCCGCTGATCATTCTGCCGACTTTGTCCCATTTGAATAACGAGGGGACGCTGAGTGTTTCGGCAGGTGACACGATGGAGATCGGCACCTTGACTGGAGGCGCTCTCTCCAACTTTTCGGGCACAACTCTGACCGGTGGAACGTACAGCGTGAGCGGAACGCTGGAATTCGGCGCCAGCGGCACCAGCGTGGTGACCGATGCCGCTAACATTTCACTTACCGGAGCGGGCGCGAAGATCGTCGACTTTACCGGCCAAAATGTGCTGACGGACCTGGCGACCATCACTTCGGCCGGAAGCTTCTCACTCTCAGGCGGCGCGGCTTTCACCACGGCAGGGAATTTCACCGATAGTGGCGCACTCACGGTGAATAGCGGAAGCAAGTTCACGGTGATCAGTACCGGCTCGCTCACCAACTTCAGCGGCACAACCCTCAGCGGCGGGACTTACACGGTGGGCGGAACGCTGCTCTTCGCCGGCGCCAATATTGTCACGGATGCGGCCGACATCACGCTGGACGGCACGGGTGAAATCGAAAACCCGACCACCGGCAAGAGCGGATTGGCGAATCTCGCGACCATCACCTCCGCGGGCAGCTTTACGCTGGGCAGCAAAGCCAACTTCACGACCGCGGGCAACCTCACTGACAACGGCAAGGTCACGGTCAATAGCGGCAGCACGCTGACTGTGACCGGCAGCCTGACCAACTTCAATAGTTCTACAAAGACTCTGACCGGCGGCACTTACACGGTGGGCGGAACGCTGGATTTCACCGGCGCCAACATCGTGACCAACGCGGCGAATCTGACGATCACAGGAACTACTGCCAAGATTCTGAACGGCACCACCAACGGCCTGGCTAACTTCGCCAACAACACGGGCACGTTCGCCGTGACTGGCAACGGAACCTTCACCACCGGCGCGGCCGCCTTCACCGACTCAGGCGCGGTGACCCTAGCCATGGGCAGTATCATGACTGTGGGAGGCGGCGACTCCTATACCCAGTCAGCAGGAACCACGACAGTGGACGGCATGCTCTCGGCATCCGCAATCAACGTAACCGGCGGAAAGATTTTGGGCGCAGGCAAGTTGAACAGCAGCGTCACTGTGGGCGGCGGTGGAACGGCGCCCACGATTAGTGCTGGCGACATCGGCAAAGCTGGACTGCTCGCCATCACCGGCAGCTATACGCAACTGTCGACTGCCACCATGAACGCGTTCATCGGCGGCACCACGGTCGGCACGCAGTACAGCCAATTGCAGGTGGGATCGACCGCAAGTCTGGCGGGAACGCTGACGGTCACGCTGGCCAGCGGCTTCACTCCGGCAATAGGAGCGACTTTCACGGTCTTGAAGGCGGGAACCGTGACGGGCACGTTCTCGAATTCGACGATCGCCATCAATGGCACGGAGCATTTCGCTGTTTCCTACACTTCGACCGGGGTTGTGCTCACTGTGGTTTCCGGCGCAGCTTCGAAAGCAGGCTTGCCGCAATCGAACGCCGTGGCCGCCGTGCCTCCGAAGAGGCGGCCTGTCCCGATCAGCGGACTGAAGCATGGCATTGGCGGGATGCAGCGGAAAGGAAACCATATTATTGCCGCGATTACGGAGAGCTTCCGGGCACGCCCAGGTGCGATTCCTGCTGGTGGGTTCGGCCTGCGCAGATTTGAAGGTTCGAATCGCTTGCCTGCGCCGGCGGCGATCTGGCAGCATCTGCCTTCCGTCGCCTCGCCTTTGGTTCAATCAGCGCGTGGTCCCGAGCGCATCAGCGAGAGCGCTCGCTTATCTCACAACTGGAATGAGCCGGCGCGCGGCGTTTCAGTCTGGCCTATGCCGGTGACAAGAACGTTCACGCCGCGCACGCCAGCAAGGATTCTGCAGGCGACGCTGCCGCGGCTGGGGCGATAAGGCTTCAGTCGCTTGGGGATCGGTTGGTGACTGGCTACGCCAATTCCAATTCAATCTTCTTCGTAGCAGCATCCAGCTTCACAATCCGGAACTTGCGAATCTGTCCGGCGCGGACGGATTCCGGCTTGGCCTCGCCGGCGGGCGCACCACCCTTCCAACGCGCCTGCAGCATCGATCCCAGAGAAGACAAATCAGGCTTCGACTGGTTTTTCGTGCCAGCTTTCGAAGACGACACTACTGGCTCGGCCTGCGTATTCTTTCCGGGATCCGCGCCAGCCGCATCCATCCGACATTTGCAATGGATGCCTTCGCCCAGTTCCACGCGCGCGTGTCCATCCGAAACCTCGACCATGCGGCCCGTGACCACATCGCCTTCCTTGTGTTCAGCGATGTACTCATCCAGACCGCTGGGAAGCAGTTGTTTCATGCTCAGCCGCAACTGCCGCTTCTCAGTATCCACGGCGAGCACTTGAGTCCTGACCTGTTGTCCAACTTTCAGCATTTCCTGGGGATGGTTGATGCGCTTCTCGGCGCTCATTTCGCTGATGTGGATCATGCCCTCAACGCCTTCGGAAAGCTGCACGAAAGCGCCGAACTTCGTGATGCTGACGACCGGCCCTTCAACCACCGAGCCCGCGGCGAAGCGCTGCGCAACCTCGGCCCACGGATCTCCCAGCGCCTGCTTCAGTCCGAGAGAAATGCGACGCTCACCGGCACTAACGCCCAGAATGACCGCGTCAACGATCTCGCCCGGCTTCACCAATGTGCTGGCACTTCGCAACTTCTTTCCCCACGACATCTCAGAAACATGAATCAGCCCTTCAATGCCCGGTTCCAGTTCCACAAACGCTCCGAACTCAACCACGCGCGTAACCGCGCCACGCACGCGTTCTCCGGCCTTGTACTTTCCCGCCGCAGCACTCCAGGGGTCTGGCTGCAACTGCTTCAAGCCCACCGAAATGCGCCGCTTGCCCGAATCATTCGTAATCTTCAGCACCTTCACTTCGATCGACTGCCCCACGGAGAGCACATCAGCCGGCTTCGCAACGCGCCTCCAGGCAAGATCGCCCACATGCAGTAGAGCGTCCATGCCGCCCAGATCGACGAAAGCACCGTAGTCCATCAGGCTGCGGACAGTGCCGCTCACCGTATCGCTTTCCTTTATCTCCGAGTAGCGACGCTCCTTCGCCGAGCGCTCTTCCTCTTCGGCCACGGCGCGGCGGTCGACTACGACGTCCTCCTCGGTCACATCAAGCTTGATGATGCGGCACAGGATCTCCTGCTCCACCATCTTCTCCATCTCGGCAGCGTCGCGCGCTCCGCTGCGCGATGCCGGCATGAAGGCCCGTACGCCCACATCGACGCTGAGCCCACCTTTGATCACGCCAGTCACCGTGCCCACAATCGTCGACTTATCGGCGAAAGCCTTCTCCAGCGCCGACCAGTCTTTCGGCCGCTCAACTTTGGCGCGCGTGACTTGGTAGTAGCCCTCCGGATCGCGCCCCTTCACTGAAACCGGCAGCTTGTCACCGGGTTTCACACTTTCGCCCGAGCCCTGCAAAGCCGCCAGCGGCAGAATGCCTTCGCTCTTGAACCCGATATCGAGAAAGACCGAGTCACCGGTGACAACAATCACCGTACCTACGAGTTGTTTGCCGCCCTCTGCGCTCTTGCGCGAATGGCTCTTGTCATATTGAGAAAGGAGGTCGCTGAAGGACTCGCCCGGTTCGGCAGCGGATTCAGCAGTAAGTTGGGATTCTGGATTTCCTGGGTTGGACATGATGAAATCGGGAAGTAATTCAAAGAAAATGGTAGGCACGAGGAGACTCGAACTACTGACCTCTACCGTGTCAAGGTCTAGTTTAGCAGAACTGCATTGACATTCAACGGCATTGGCAGCCACCTTTGGCGTTGCAAGGAACTCTCGGGAACCGTTAACTGACCCTGATTGGACCCAGATTGAGTTATTAATCTCCGGAGATTCGTGAAGCTATAAATCAAGCTATTCGCAACACATGCCTCCGGTACCGCATAGGCAAAGTGAGTGCTTCCGAGTGCACTTGGCAATTCGGTATTTCATGGAGCCCGTTCCTAATCAGCATAATTCTACGACTTTCCCACTCCTGAAACGTAACTGTTGTTAACAGGCAAAGGGCAGCCGGAGCTGGAGGGTGTCTGCATGAGGACTAAGACGGCAGGATGACGTGGAAATTACATTCTGATCATCTTGCGACCGAGGAAGACACCGGCACGTGGAGCGTTACTCGGGTGCCGTGTCCAAGCTGACTGGAAATCTCCACATTACCCCCGTGAAGTAGGGCAATGCTCTGCACGATCGCCAGCCCCAATCCCGTGCCGCCGGAGCCCTGGGACCGCGACGAGTCGACTCTGAAGAAGCGATCAAAAACCCTGGGCAGGGCTTCAGCTGGAATGCCCGCGCCCGTATCGGAAACTTCGATGCAAATCGTGGAAGAATCCTTGTTCATAAGATTAACGCTTGTTCCCAACACGACCGCTCCGCCGCGTGGCGTGTGCGCCAAGGCATTCGAGACCAGGTTGACCACTGCTCTCTGCAAGAGCGTGCGGTCCAATTCGGCAACGACTGGTTCGTCGGCAGCAGTAGTGGTGAGCGAAACTCCTCCATCGGCCGCGGAGGCTTCGTAATAGTCCTTCACTCCACCCAGCAATTCTTGCACATCCACCGGCTCGCGGCGCAAATGCGTCAACGGGCTCTCGGCGCGTCCCAGAAACAGGAGGTCGCCGATAAGATCGGAAAGACGA
>Ga0206878_10160_pt1 | contig 29353 bp, 18 predicted proteins | sample Alteio_BWOrgCont_8_FD_152621 | JGI IMG/M metagenome (GOLD analysis project Ga0206878, IMG submission 152621) | Enriched cells from forest soil in Barre Woods Harvard Forest LTER site, Petersham, Massachusetts, United States -... | ecosystem: Environmental > Terrestrial > Soil > Temperate forest >... | reverse complement strand
GAACTGTAACAAAAAAAGCAGGGAACAACCGCAAAAATCTGTTTATGAAGAACTTTTTAACGTCCAGAGGTTTCTTTAATACTATGTATTTATATGAAAGTACAAAACCACTGAGTACAAAGAAAAAGGACACAGCATCGCGGCCATTAAAAATAAATGACGCTAATTTTGCATAGATGAGATTATCGTAATGCCACGTTATAAAGTGGTAAAACAAAACCATCAATGCAGCTATGCCCCTTGCAGAATCAAGATAGCTGAGATAATGCTTTGGTAGTTGTTGGGTGCCAGGCATAGGTGTAGATGCAGCAAATATATTAAATGCCCTCAACTAGCACAACACAGTTAATCAAGTACCTATAATCCGGCTGTTGCAGGCTCTGCACTATCTGTTTCAGTCAACGATTCATCGGTAGCATTGGCAAGCGGGAAGGTGATAGTAAATGTAGTTCCCCCGGTAAGTATAGATGAGACATCTATTGTTGCTTTGTGCGATTGCAATATGTTGAGTGTAAAGGCAAGACCCAGGCCCACACCGTTCCTTTTTTGTGTAAAGTAAGGCTCAAAAAGGCGCGATATATTCTCTTCGCTTATGCCGCAGCCATTATCGCTAATGTTGAGCACCACGTGGTTGGTAAGATGGTGCAGGGATATAGATAGTTGCCCTGTCTGTTCCTCCATTGCCTCAATTGCATTTATTACAATATTAAGCAACGCGATTTTTAGTTTTTCCTTGTCAGCAAGGATCAACTGTATTTCGTTGGGATAGCTGACCTGTAGTTTTATCCTTTTCAGGGTAAGGCGGTCTATTGCAGAAGATATTACTTCATCCAGTATTGTTTGTAAGGTATATTCTTCCAGCGTTATCTCTGTAGGACGGGATGTATTCAACAGTTCACTAATAAGGTCGCTGATACGCTTGCCATTCCGTTGAATAATGTTGAGGTACAAAGCTGTATTATCATCCATTACTTCCTGTTGCATTTGCTCTACAGACAGTGTAATGTTATTGAGCGGATTGCGCACTTCATGTGCCAGAGTGCGCACCAGTCGGCCAGCTGCTGCCAGTTTCTCGGCCTGAAGGGTGGCTTTTTCTATCTTCTTCAGGTTAGTAATGTCGTGGATAATGCCTTGCAGATATATATTGTCTGTATAGCTATCGTCAATGGTAAGCGTTACGATACAGGATTTTTTATCGCCACTCTTTGTGTTGATGATCACATCCCAGTCGTTTACTTCCTTTCGCAATAGTATTGCCTGCTGCAGGTATTTTTTATGTTGCGCCTGGTCTATTATATCTACCAGGTTCATGGTTAGTATTTCTTCTTTTGTATAACCGATAAGAGGTTCTACTGCACTGTTTACATCTTTAAAATCAAGCTGCTCATTAGTGATGAATACAATATCTTTCGATTTTTCGAAAATGCCCCTGTACTTGCGTTCGTTTGCTTTCAGGGCTTTTAATGTAGCAGACCGTTCAAGAGCATACCTGATGCTGCGCTCCATTTTTTCTATACTCAGTTCAGTCTTTATGAGGTAGTCGACTGCACCTAGTTGCATAGCCTCTATATCTACATGATAGTTCCCCTTACCTGTAAGCAGGATAATGGGTTCTTCGCAGTTATTTTCGAGTGCCTCTTTTAATAGATCGACCCCTGATTTTGCGCCCAGCAAATAATCGACAAAATACAGTTCGTAATTGCGATTGATCATGTGGGCAAGAGCGTCCTTATAGCGTGGGCACCAGTCAATTTTATAGTTTGCACCCGGGATATGCCTTACATATTCGCTGGTGATGATAAAGTCGTCCTGATCATCATCTACGATCAATATTCTAACTGGGGTGTTTTGCAAACTCATTTAATCTTTATTTATATCGGGTTGGTGTTCTGGAAGTATGAAGGTGAAACGTGCTCCGGTATCAGGTATGTTTTCTGCATAGATGGTGCCGTTATGGTGTTCGAGTATTTTTTGGCAGATAGCGAGGCCAATGCCCGACCCCGGATATTCAGCCTTGCCATGCAGCCGCTGAAATATCTGGAAAATACGTGCAGCGTATTCGTCTTCAAAGCCTATGCCATTGTCTGTTATCTCAATTTTATAGTATGTGCAGTCCTTATCAAGCTTATAGTCAACGAGTTTATGAGCCGGTAAAATGCTTGATGCAATGGTTATTAGAGGGTTAGCGCCAGGTTTCCTAAATTTGATAGCATTGTTAATGATGTTCTCGAACAATTGTTTCATTTGCGTTACAGACGCAGTTATGAAAGGCAATTGTGCACTATTAATAACCGTTCCGGTTTCTTCTATTTTTAATTCCAGGTCTGTTTTAACCTGTTGCAGTATAAAGTTGAGGTTGATGTGTGAAAATGGGACGGTCGATTTTGAAATGCGCGAAAACTCAAGCAAGTTGTTGATGAGTGTACGCATGTTTTCGGCAGAAGCCATCATGCGTTCCAGGTATAAAACACCATCGCCGGTGAGGACTTCTTTATACTTTTCATTAAGCCTGTCGCTAAAAGTGCTGATCTTACGTAACGGTTCCTGCAGGTCGTGGCTTGCCACATAGGCAAATTCCTCAAGGTCTTTGTTGGAGCGGTTGAGCACTCTTACGCTGTTTCTAAGTTCTTCTTCTGCTTTGCGTTGGGCAGTTACATCTCTTACACTTCCAATCAGTTTTTCACGTTTCCCTTCGCTATCGCAGATGAATTTGGCAAGAGTATGAATAGTCTTAACATTGTTCTTTTCGGTTATTATCCGGTATTCAATGTCAATATCTTCGCCATTACAGGTTGCAGCATCCACTTTTGTTTTAATCAATTCCCTGTCATCAGGATGTACATACTGCTCAATATGGGGCCGACTGAAATTACTGATGTTCTTATCTACTTCGTAAATATCATACATGCCATCAGTCCAGAATATTTTATCCTGCTTTATGAACCATTCGAAGGTTCCGAAGTCTATATTGTTGAACTGTTTGAAAAAAAGCTCTCTTGTATCGAACGAGATGAACGGCAAGTGTGAAGCTGAAATGTCTGATAATATAAGTAGCTGAAACGAATTTTGAGGTTCTGGATCATCCTTTAACGGAGCTGCATATATGTATGCTTGTACTGTAACTTCATGGCTTGTTAGTTTGTAAACCATGTAGTTATTCCTTGCAAAAGAGTTTTCTGCAACGCTTTGCATCTGAGCCTTCAGCCGCTCTTGCTGGCTTTTATCCAGGAAGCTGGAAAAAGACTTCTTTTCTTCCTTGATATCTTTACGACCTTCGTAAAAATTCTGTATAAACTGGTTATTGTAATATTCAATATCCAGGTTTTCTTTGTTAACAACAACAATAGATGCCGGACTTGATTTGACAATATCCGATAAAAAGTTGTTATCAATAATTGTTTCTTCCATTATTCAAAAAGCTTCAAACTACAAACGAATAGCACTATGTTTTTGTTGCAAAAAAAAGGTATTATTCAATGTTGAATTCTTTAAACTGTTTCATTTTATTGTAAAGCGTTTTCCGGTCTATATTCAACAGTATGGCAGCTTTACTTTTATTGAAGTTGGCTTGTTTCAATGCATCCAATATTACCTCATACTCCGCATCCAGATTGGCGCTTTTTAATTTATTTTCGTATGAAACAGGTTGTGCCGGTACACTTGTGCTTACAGGTATGTGCTCTGGCTTGGCCACTTGCACAGGTGCCGTATCAAACTGCAGTTTGTGGAAATTAACGATCTCGAAAGGCAGTGACCTTGTTTCCACATACCCGCCATCTGTAAGTAAGGTAGATCTTTTAATCACGTTTTTCAGTTCGCGCAGATTACCGTACCATATGTAGTTCTTAAAGATGTCTTCGACCTCTTTAGTGAAGCCTTTTACGTCTTTGCCCAGTTCAGCATTTGTCATCTTCAGGAAATGGTTAGCAAAAGTCATAATATCACTTTTGCGTTCCCTTAGTGGGGGTACTTCTATACTAAACTCGTTAAACCTGTGGTACAGATCTTCCCTGAATTTGCCCATACGTGCAACATCCCAAAGTTTTTCGTTACTGGCTACTATTATACGCAGATCCAGCTCAATATCCTTATTACCACCCACCCGGCGTATTTTGCGTTCCTGTACCACACGCAAAAGTGAAACCTGTATGTCATAAGACAAATTGCCTATCTCATCCAGGAATATAGTTCCTTCATTGGCATATTCAAGGCTACCTGTTTTTTGGTTCAAAGCGCCTGTAAATGCACCTTTTTCGTGCCCAAACAGTTCGCTACCTGCAAGTTCTTTTGACAGGGCACCACAATCTATAGCAACAAAGGGTTTATTGGCACGTTTACTTTTATTATGTATTTGTTGTGCTATAGCTTCTTTCCCACTGCCGCTTTCACCATAGATAATAACGCTGTAGTTGGTAGGGCCAACCAGTTCTATTTGTTTTATGATATTGGCGAACTCCGGGCTATCGCCCATTATGTAGTTATCGTTGAATACGGTTTTGGTTTTAGGCTGTGCCGTAGTACTGCCGGTTGTAACACTTTGTGCAGGAGTGGATGCGCGAGGTACTCCCTGGTCTTTACCGGGGGCAGACAGTGCTTTCTTGATGGTTAAGATGATCTCATCAGGGAATAATGGTTTAGTTACATAGTCGTATGCGCCCAGTTTCATTACTTCAACAGCGTCTTTTACATCACTATACCCTGTGATGATGATAACCGGTGCATTTGGGTGCATTTCTTTTATTTTACCAAGAAGCACCATACCGGTCATATCTTCCAGTCTAAAATCGCACAATACGAGGTCAGGCTGGTTTTTCTTCATCCATTCTATAGCAGCTGCGCCACTGTTTGTGCCTGCAACCTCATAACCGTTACGTGTAAGGAAACGGTTAAGTAATAAGCACATGTCATTATCATCATCAACAACTAAAATCTTACTCATGATTGTGTGTAATTGTTCTTGGGTGTGGTAGAAGTATAAATATAAGATTTTAAGCCCAAACTGCCCTTATCTGGGCTATTGGTATTCGCATTTGTTCCCGGTATTTGGCAACAGTACGGCGGGCTATATTGTAGCCCTTGCCCGACAATATGTTTACCAATTGCTGGTCGGTATAAGGGTGGCGCTTGTCTTCGCTTTGTATGGCCTCTTCTATTACCGACTGTATTACTTTATTGCTGATCACTTCTCCCTTCTGGTCTGCTATACCTTCGCTAAACAAATCCTTCAGGTAAATAAGTCCAAAATGAGTTTCAGCATATTTATTGCTGGTAATGCGTGATATGGTTGATATATCCATACCTGTTATTTCAGCTACATTACGCAATACCATAGGCTTTAATAAACGAATATCGCCCTCTATGAAGTATTCCTCCTGAATTTTGGCTATACATTGCATGATACGCATCATGGTATCCTCCCTCTGCTTTACGGCATTTACAAACCATTGGGCTGACTGAAGTTTGCTTTTTACATATTGGTTAGTACTGCGATCTTTTACACTTACCTGCTGCGACAGCTGATCGTACAACGTCTGGTTAACGAATACAGCACCAGAGCGGCTGCTGTACAAGTTCACCTGTACGGTATCTCCATACCGTGTAACGATGAAGTCGGGTATGATGGTATTTTTAGGGTCATTGTTAGATGACTCGGTAACCGGATGAAATTTGAGGCTGCCAATAAGGTTAAGCACAACGCGTAGTTCTTCTTCATCAATGTTCAGCGCATGATGGATCTTCTCGAATTGGCGGTGCATTAAGTCTGTGAAGTGATGCTGTACCAGGTTGGTAGCGCAGCGAACATCAGGGCGCTTCTGATTCATATTTTTCAGCTGTATCAGCAGGCACTGACCTACACTGGTAGAGCCTATGCCCATAGGTTCCAGCGTTTGCACTATTGCAAGGCCCTTTTGTACCCGTTCAGTTTCAACGAGTGCCTGAAAATGAAATGACATATCATCGGCCACTTCATCCAGAGGCCGATCCATTAAACCCTGGTTGTTGAGTATATCAATAATATATTCTGCCGTAGCCAGGTCTTCAGCATTAAGATCCAGCAAACGTAATTGTTGTTTAGCATCGTCTTTAAAATGGTTAGTGCTGCTTATAGCGATATTGGGTGTCTGTTCTGTATTAAAGTAGTTCTGGTATTCAGACTTGTAATCAGGTATATCATCGTAGCCATGTTCTTCCCAGTCTGAATAGTCTTGTACTCCATCTTTGGTTGTGGTATTCAGGTCTTCGAAATTATCGTCTGTATTATTTTCAAGGAAGGGGTTTTCTTCCAGCTCGTTTTTTATCCTTTGTTCCAGTTCTATAGAGTTCAGGAAGTACAGGTTGAGCAGCTGTATTTGCTGTGGCAGTATCTTCAGTTGTTGTTTCTGGCTCTGTTGTTGCGAAATCATAATGATGTCATGGTGATTGGCTAGCATAAGGCAACCTTAGAGCCAAATTAATCAAACTTTAAAAATTTATTTATTTAATTGGTAATGTACTGAAAATTAACCGTTTGCTAAAGCAATGCCTAATAAATTTATTTTATTTTAGTTATTTATATTTCAAATAAATTACTTCGGTGAGGAAAATGTTCTACAAAAATGTTGAAATTTGATTAATGAGAAAAAGATTACGGTCCATATTAGTCGCCTTTTCAATATCGTTTGTATTGATGGCAGGGCTTGCCTTTTTTTCAATGGAGCGTTTCTCCACCCTTATCCGCTATTCTAATGATGTTGACCATACACACCTGGTCATATCAAGATTGTATAATATAGAAGGTTATATAAAAGATCTGGACCGCGGTGAACGGGGATATATGCTTACAAAAGATACTGTCTATTCCAACCGAACATATAGGGTTATAGATAGTATTGCCCCATCATTAAAAGTGCTGAGGACTCTTCTTGATGACAACAAAGTGCAACAAAATAACCTGGTGGTGCTTAGAAGCATCATAGCGTTGAGAGTACATGCCATCAGAGAAAATTTTGAACATATAGATGCTGATACTACAACTAATCATTCACCTTCAATTTATTATGATGAGGGTAGAAAATTGATGGTGGATTGCGTGCATAAAATGCGCGACATGCACAACATTGAAAATGGGCTATTGGCAGAACGTTATAAGAATGAACAATTTTATCAGACTCTGACATCCAATGCCTTCAAGTATATCATTGTATTCTTTTTCGCCGTAACAATTTTGCTATTTATTTTAATGGTGAGAGAGTTGAAACGCAGGATGCAATACCAGGACGAATTGCAAACCAAGGTTATAGACCTGCGCAGATCTCATGCTGAGCTTGAACAAATAGCATATGCATCTTCTCACGACCTGCAGGAACCTTTGAGGAAAATACAAGTTTTTAGTAACCGGTTGGTATGGCTGAAAAAGGATACTATGGATGAGGAAACCCATAATACCATGGATAGGATAAGTGCAGCTGCTGCCCGTATGCAAGATTTAATAGAGGAGTTGGTAAACCTAACATCGCTAACAAAGGAAACACAAAAGGCAAACGTAAACCTGAGCATTCCGTTTAAAAGTGCAATAGACGACCTGGGTAATAAAATTGAAGGCAAGCATGCGGTTATTACATATTCTGAATTCCCGGCTGCGAAGGGCAGTATAGATCAACTGAAAGTATTGTTTAAGGCACTGTTGGATAATTCTATAAAATTTTCGAGAGAGGGGCAGGCACCTGAAATAAATGTAACCTGCGATATTGTAAGCGGTGAAGAGTTGATGGAAAATTTCAGACGATTATCGCATAATAAATACCACCGCATTACCATAACAGATAATGGTATAGGGTTCGAGAACAAGTTTGCCAATAAAATGTTCCGCATTTTTCAGCGCCTGCACAATCGTGAATCTGAGTATGAAGGAAAGGGCATTGGTCTTGCCATATGCCAACGTATTATGACCAACCATGAGGGGTACATCCTGGCTTATGGGCATCTTGAAATTGGTGCCACATTCAAATTGTACTTCCCGGTATCCGAACAATAAATCAGCAGAAACATACTTCTGAAAGCTAAGTAAATAGCCATTTTCTGTAAATTTTAATAAAATTTGTTGGTGCAATCGTTTGCGTTGCAAGAGGCAAGTATAGGCTTGTGATTAATTTTTTTTTTTCCGTGTAACTTACGTTTATATGCTCCGGAAAAGTTTTTTGATCATCCTGCTGTTGTCCTGTTACAAATCATACAGCCAGGAAAGCTTGTCGAAACAAATGGCCGCTACAGCCATGGAAATATGGAAAGATTCATTGATCATGCAGCCAGGTGTGCCGGTGAAATGGGCTTACGATGAAGGTGTTTTCCTGGAAGGCATAGAAGGCTTGTGGAAGAATACCGGTGAGGGCAAGTATTTCAATTTCATGAAGAAAAGTATGGACCGGTTTGTAACAGACAGCGGCACTATAAACCGATATAAATTCAGTGATTATACCCTTGATAATATAAAGAACGGCCGCATATTACTGACACTCTATAAGGTGACGGGCAATGAAAAATATTACAAAGCTGCAAAGCTTTTGCGCAACCAGCTTCGCTCGCAGCCCAGGGTGGCTACAGGTGGTTTCTGGCACAAGAAAATATATCCATACCAGATGTGGCTGGATGGTTTATACATGGCAGAACCGTTTTATGCCGAGTATGCTGCCACCTTTAATGAACCTGAAGACTTTAAAGACATTGCCAGCCAGTTTATACAAATGGAGCAGTATGGCACCGATGCTAAAAGCGGACTGATGTACCACGGCTGGGATGAAAGCCGGGAGCAGAAATGGGCCAACAAAACCACAGGACAATCGCCCATAATATGGGGGCGGGCTGAAGGGTGGTATGCCATGGGGCTTGTATATGTGATAGGTTACTTCCCCGAACATGACCCTTACCGTGATACTTTGATACAAATACTCAATCGCGTTGCTGCCGCATTACAGAAAGCGCAAGACACTAAAACAGGCGTATGGTACCAGGTGATGGACCAGCCAAAGAGCACGGGTAATTACCTGGAAGCATCATCATCGTGCATGTTTGTATATACACTTGCAAAAGGAGTAAGGCGGGGTTACCTGCCTACGAAATACCTGGCCGCCGCACAGAAAGGATACGAAGGAGTAAAGAAACGATTTATAACCAAACGTGCTGAAGGACAAATAGACCTGAATGGAGTTGTAGGGGCTACTGGCCTGGGCGGAAACCCTTACCGAGATGGCAGCTATGAATACTACCTGAGTGAAAAGGTGGTGACCAATGACCCTAAAGGTGTGGGGGCTTTTTTGCTGGCTAGTAATGAAATGGAAATGCTGCCTACACAGCATATAGGCGCAGGCAAGACGGTATTACTAGATAATTACTTTAATAACGAAACCCGTACGGATGCTGCGGGAGATACGGTATCTTACCACTATACGTGGAATGATAGATCGAACAGTGGTTTTTCTACATTGGGGCATATTGTTTATAAATATGGAGCTAAGACTGCCACTTTAAAAACAGCACCCGATAAGGAACATCTTAAAGGAGCATCTGCCTACATCATAGTGGATCCTGATACGAAGCTGGAGACAGCCAATCCGAACTATGTAAGTGGAGCCGATGTGCGCAATATAACCGATTGGGTGAAGGCAGGTGGAACGCTTATACTTATGAGCAATGACAGCAATAACTCGGAATTTGAGCATTTTAATACACTGGCTGCTGCATTTGGGATACATTTTAATGAAGATTCCCGGAATAAAGTGTTGAAGAACCATTTTGAAACCGGCACTTTTAACCTGGAGAACAATCCTGTATTTAAGACCGGTAAGAAAGTGTATATGAAAGAAATAGCCACGCTTGCCATTAAACCTCCTGCAAAAGCCCTGTTTACAGATGGTAAGGACATAATAATGGCTACTGCTAAAATTGGAAAAGGAAGAGTATTTGCCGTAGGCGACCCTTGGCTCTATAATGAATATACCGACGGGCGAAAACTCCCTGCGGACTACCAAAATTACCAGGCAGCAGAAGACCTGGTGAAATGGATGCTAACACCTAATAAATGAGAACTTTTATGAACTATATACACAAGGTTTTTATATTGCTGTGCTGCACTTGTCTTGCAGGTAACATAGCAGTGGCAAAAAACAAAAAAGTAGTTGTTGATCCTTCAGGTAAAGGCGACTTTACTACTATACAGGCAGCCATCAACAGTTTGCCGGATTCATCAGAACAGCCAGTGACCGTTTATATAAAAAAAGGTGTTTACAAAGAGAAGATATACCTGGAAAAGAGTAACATAATTCTTGAAGGGGAAGATGAAGATGGCACCGTTATAACGCAGGCCGTAGCACGGGAAGAGTGGCTGTGTGACCATCCCAGTGATTGGGGTTGTGCCACCATGAATGTAAATGGCAACGATATAACGTTGAAAAACCTGACCGTAACCAATAGCTACGGATTTGAAGTGACGGAAGACCGGCTCATTCATTGCCCAAACGATACATCATGGAACCATGAAAAGCTGATTAAAAAGAACAGTCATCAAATGGCTTTGCGTACCATAAAAGCTAACCGCTTAAAGGCCATTCATTGCCACTTTAAATCGATGACAGGTGATACTGTAAGTCCATGGAACGTAACTGAAGGAATGTTTTATTTTAAGGACTGTTTTATGGAAGGTGGTGTGGATTTTTACTGTCCGCGCGGCTGGGCATATGCAGAACACTGCAGGTTTTTGGCGCACATGGGTGAGGCTACCATATGGCACGATGGATCGGCAGTTGAAGACTCCAAAACTGTATTGAAAGACTGTACATTTGAAGGGTATGATGGCTTTAAGCTAGGCAGGTACCACAGGGATGCGCAGTTCTATTTGCTGGACTGCACTTTTGCCGATAACATGGCAGACCAGGATATTTACCGGAAGGTGGTAACAACAAATGTGATCAAATGGGGGCATAGGGTATATTACTACAATTGCCACCGTAAAAGCGGACGAGATTTTAGCTGGATGGCCAACAACCTGGACAATGCAAAAGGCAATCCCGCATATAAAGATATAAGTGCAAAATGGGTGTTTGGCGACAGGTGGAATAGCCTTGGAGAATAGATAAATAACGATAGCGTACATGGATACACAGATGAGCAATTTGTTTAGCCTTAAAGGGAAAACCGCACTGGTAACAGGCGGTAATAAGGGAATAGGCATGGGCATGGCGTTGGGGCTGGCAGAGGCTGGCGCTGACATAATAGTTGTTGCAGGGTCGCTTGCATTGGAAGGCAGTGAGATAGAAACTGCAGTAAAAGCGCTGGGAAGGAATTTTAAAGCCTACCGTGCTGACCTGGGTGACAGGGATGCGTTGTATGCTTTTGTTACACAAGTATTGGCTGAAAATAAGCAGATAGATATATTGGTGAACAATGCAGGCACTATTAAGAGAATGCCTGCAGCAGAGCACCCGGACGAGTTTTGGGATAATGTGATGGCTGTAAACCTGGATGCCCCGTTTATATTGGCGCGTGAGATAGGAAAGCACATGCTGGAGCGTGGCTCAGGTAAAATAATTTTCACCTGTTCGCTGCTTAGTTTTCAAGGTGGTATCAATGTGCCGGGATATGCAGCTAGTAAGGGTGCGCTGGCCAGCCTTGTAAAAGCACTCTCGAACGAGTGGGCCTCGAAAGGAATTAATGTAAATGGGATAGCCCCTGGCTATATAGCCACAGACAATACGGAAGCCCTGCGCAACGACGAAAGCCGCAACAAAAGTATATTGGAACGAATACCGGCCGGCCGGTGGGGTGAGCCCGCAGATTTTAAAGGGCCTGCGGTGCTGTTGGCTTCTGAAGCAGGTAATTATATTAGCGGCACCATACTCACCGTAGATGGTGGCTGGATGGGGCGTTAACCTTAAAACAAATTAAAGATGCAAGTAAGATTTGAACATAGTGCAGCAGAGGTAAGTGCAATGGATACGCAAAAGCTGCGCGATGCCTTTTTGATAGAGGATTTTGTGCATGCCGATCATTTAGACAGTGTATATACACACTACGACCGTATTATTATTAGTGGCGTGAAACCAGTAAACAAAACAGTGGAGCTACAAAACTTTGCAGAACTGCGGTCTGAGTTTTTCCTGGAACGCAGAGAAATGGGTATTATAAATGTTGGGGGTAGTGGTACTGTTGAGGCTGATGGAGTAGTTTATCAGCTTGAGAAACTCAGTTGTTTGTATGTGAGCAGGGGGACAAAAGAAGTACGTTTCAGAAGCAACGATGCGAATTATCCAGCTTCTTATTTTATTATGTCAACACTGGCACATGCACCGTACCCTACACGTGTGATGCATAAGGGAGAGGCCGCACCGGTGGTGCTCGGAGCTGCGGAAACAGCTAATAAAAGAACGGTTTACAAATACATACACCTGGATGGCATACGCAGTTGCCAGCTTGTAATGGGACTTACCGTATTGGAAAGTGGCAGCGTATGGAACTCAGTGCCTCCCCATACCCACACCCGCCGTACAGAAGTGTATTTCTACTTCGACCTGTCTGAAGAGCAGCGCTTGTTTCACTACATGGGGCAGCCGCAGCAGACAAGGCACATTGTGATGAAAAATCACGAAGCCGTTATATCGCCGCCATGGTCTGTGCACTTTGGAAGTGGCACCAGCAACTATGGTTTTATATGGGGTATGGCGGGTGAGAACCAGGTATATAGTGATATGGACCCTGCACCTGTTGTGGATCTGAAATAACCCTTAAACAGGGTAAACTGACAGGGAAATAATATGCAGATAAACGGCTATTGGCTATATTGCGAGCAGTATTTTGTAATGGCAGGTAGCTGGTTTTCTTATGGATAGAATTGTTTTTATGGGTACTCCATATCCGCTGGGTGCAACCTGGGATGGTGATGGAGTTAATTTTGCGCTGTATTCTTTCCATGCCACAGGTGTGGACCTGTGCTTGTTTCATGATTCCGGTGATGACAAAGAGTATGAGGTAATAACAATACATGAATGCACCAACAACATATGGCATGCCTACCTGCCGGGTATGAAACCTGGGCAACTATATGGGTACCGGGTGCATGGCCCATACCAACCTATGCAGGGACACCGCTTTAACGCCAATAAACTGCTGCTAGACCCATATACAACATCTATTGTTGGTAGTATTGATTGGAACGATGCCGTATATGGTTATATTCCGGGTGGCACGGATGCAGACCTAAGCTTTAATGATAAAGACAGTGCTGCATTTATGCCCAAATGCATGGTGACAAGTACCGACTTTGACTGGGAAGGAGAGAAACCTTTACATATACCTTACCAGAAAACCATTATTTATGAAACTCATGTAAAAGGCTTCACCAAATTAAATCTGGAAATACCGGAAGGAATAAGAGGGACTTATGCTGCTATAGCACACCCAGCCTCCATTGCATATTTTAAGAGCCTTGGTGTTACTGCTATAGAGCTGATGCCAATACAGGCGTTTGTGAATGACAAGAACCTGGTGGAACTGGGGCTGACCAACTATTGGGGATACAATACAATAGGTTTTTTTGCACCCGATGCGCGATACAGCAGCAATAAAACTCCGGGTGCGGAGGTGAATGAATTTAAACAAATGGTGAAACACCTGCACAAGGCAGGGATAGAGGTGATACTGGATGTGGTATATAACCATACGGCAGAAAGCGATGAGTTGGGACCTACATTGTGCTTTAGGGGTATAGATAATGCTGGGTATTACCGCCTTACTGATAACCGCAAGTACATGGACTATACCGGTACCGGTAATACGCTGAATGCCAACCTGCCCAGTGTGCTGCGCCTGATAATGGACAGCCTGCGGTATTGGATCACCGAGATGCACATAGACGGTTTTAGATTTGACCTGGCGGCTACGCTTGCACGTGAAAGTCATTCGGTAGATAAGCACAGTTCATTTTTTGATATTATTAACCAAGACCCATTCATATCGCAGGTGAAGCTGATTGCTGAACCCTGGGATGTGGGTGAAGATGGCTACCAGGTAGGTAACTTCCCTCCCGGATGGACAGAATGGAATGGCAAGTACCGCGATACTATGCGCGATTTCTGGCGAGGCGAAGAGGTACCTGTTTCTGAGTTCGCGCTCAGGTTTATGGGCTCCCCAGACCTTTATAAAATAGAGAACAGGCGACCCACCGCCAGCATTAACTTTATAACTGCACATGACGGTTTTACACTTACCGACCTGGTATCGTACAACGACAAACATAATAATGCAAATGGCGAACAAAACAAGGACGGTGAAAGCTATAACAGGAGCTGGAACTGTGGTGTAGAAGGGCCAACAAATAATACAGCCGTAAACAACCTGCGTAATAAGCAGAAACGCAATTTGCTGGCTACATTATTTTTATCGCAAGGGGTACCGATGTTGCTGGCCGGCGATGAAGCTGGACGCACCCAAAGAGGCAACAACAATGCCTATAACCAGGATAATGAAATATCGTGGTTCAACTGGGCTGAAACAGATAAGGATCTGCTTGACTTCACTTCAACACTTATTCATTTAAGGGATGTACATCCGGTTTTCTCGCGACGTGGCTGGTTTGTTGATAGTATAGTGCAGGGACAGGGCAGGGGCATCAGCTGGTTTATGGCCGACGGGCATGAGTTTGCAGACCTACACTGGAACGACGTGAACCGAACATTTGCCGTATTCCTGAATGGTTATGCCATACACCTTCCCGGGCCTAAAGGCGAAATGGTAGTTGATGATAGCTTCTATGTGATCTTTAATGCCGACATCAGTAACACAGATTTTATAATGCCACTGATGTTGGGTGACGGTTGGGTAAAAATAATAGATACGGCTATTTCTGGGGCTAAGCAAGAGGTAAATGCTGGAGACCTGGTGCACACTGCTGGGAGGAGTGTGGTGATACTAAAACAGGCAGTTGAAAAGCATATTTAATCTAATTTCAAACCTATATTTACGCAAGATTTACTGAATGAGTTCACGCAATAATCAATTGCAGCCTGACATGGATACGTTGCAGCCTGTGGTGTCACCTGCTAAATTATATACGGTAATAATAGCTGCTGCAGCGGGTACACTGATTGAGTGGTACGATCTGTTCTTGGCTATTATACTGGCGCCGGTACTTGCAGAAAATTTGTTTCCGAAGAGTGATGTGAAATTCCTGGAGACGCTTGCTGTTGTGGTATCTTCTTATCTTATTCGCCCTGTGGGGTCGTTGATATTTGGGTCTATAGGCGATAAGTCGGGTCGTAAAAAATCTTTTCTTGTATCGTTGTTGCTGATGGGTGGCGCAACCTTTCTTGTGGGGTGCATACCGGTTTATGCCGCTGTGGGGTGGGTAGCGCCAGTATTACTGCTCATCTTTAGGCTGGCACAGGGTATGGCTATTAGTGGAGAATATGCGGGTGCGACCATTTATGTGGCAGAACATGCGCCTGCGGGTAAGCGTGGGTTTTATACAGGTTTCATACAAAGTACAGTGCCATTTGGTTTGCTGGTGTGCCTTAGTGTTGTATTTGCTACACGTGCCCTTATGACGCCGATGCATTTTATAGCTTATGGTTGGCGCATACCCTTTCTGTTTAGTGCTGTGTTGGTTTTTGTAAGTTTTATAGCACGGAAAAAACTGGGTGAGAGCCCTGTATATACACAGTTGAAAAATGATGGGGAAACGTCTGTATCACCCATTCGCGAAGCATTTAAAACACCTGGCAATGCCAATCGTATGTTGCGTGCTATTTTGGGTGGTTGTGCGGCACAGGCAACTATTATGCAAACTACGCAATTTGTGGTGCTCTTCTTTCTGCAGCGAGCGGCATTTTTGTCGCCTAATACCGCGATATTTATTCTTGCTCTTGCCATACTGTTATCGGGTCCGTCGTTCCAGTACTTTGCCGCGCTTAGCGACAAGGTTGGGCGTAAGCGTGTGATGCTGACCGGGCTTATTGCCAGCGCTATACTGATACCTGTGGTGTTTTATCTTTTCTTACAGGTAGCTAATCCTACAGGGCTAAAGGAAGTACATGATATAAGTAATTATGCAGTTGCACAGCTTGTAGCGCTGACACTATTGATCAACGTGGCCAGTGCAATGGTATATGGACCTATAGGGGCTTTCATGTTGGAGCTGTTCCCTACTAAGATACGTTATACCAGTATGGGTTTTGCTTACAATGTAGGCAATGGGGTTATTGGTGGTTCTACCACTCTTATAGCCGAACTGCTGAAAAAAACATTGGTAGTAGGTGTTGTGTTTGCTCCGTTTGTCGGGCTGTTATATCCCCTAGTTATCATTGCTATTGCCATTGTAGTAAATGCTACTATGGTGCCAGAGACTTATAAGAATGAGTTGACGGGGTAGAGAATGAGTTTAATATTGTTTTCTGGTATTACTTATTTGCGAGAACCTTTATTTCTTTTGGTCGGCCAAAAGAAAGATTCTGTGTTAACAGCCAAATATTTTTTAAATTTGATTAGGCAAAAAATCTAAGGGCGGTCATGAACCAGCTCGGTTAGGGCAGTCTTTTTTGACTGCTCTAAATATTTAGGGTTGTATGGTTCATTTTTCTTCCATATCGTATATATCAATACCAGCAATTTTCTTTGTACAGCTACAGTGGCCTTCATTTTAATGTTGTGCCGGGGGAGTAGTCTTTCATAGAAGTCCCGCATATTATCGTCAAACCGGATAGCTGCCAGCGAAGGAAAATGAAGCGCTTTTCTAAGGTGCCTATTCCCACGATGAGATATACGTGCTGGAGAATTTATAGAGATTCCGGATTGTTTTTTAACAACATCGAGTCCGGCATAACTAACCAACTGTCTTTGGTTGCGTACCAGGCTGAAGCCATTGGTTTCAGCAACTACGGTAATTGCAGTAATAAGTCCTACTCCTTTAATGGTACAGACATTGTTGAATCGCTGCTCCAGATCGGCATTTGTAGTAGTGACTACTTTCATTTCCTGTTCTATTTCCTTTAATTGAGCCTGAGAAAACTGTAGTCTTTGCTGTAATCTTTCTAATGTTGTACCAGCATACACAGCACTACTTGTCAGGGCATGTATCTGATTCTTAATCGATGTAATGTCTTCAGTCAACTCCTCGCGTTCCCTGCATAGCTGCTTCAATTGGTTCATAACAGTGTCTGGAGGGCTCCATGTATCAAGTTTCTTTTCCAATCCCATGATAGCCAGGCCAGAAGCAGAGATACGGTCGTTTATCGTTTTCCCTTTTAAGGTCTTTAGGAAACTTGCTGCCCTGTTAGGCAGGACAACACTAATACTATAACCCAGAGCAGTAACATAATAGCAAAAACGCTGATGATAAACTCCCGTAGGCTCTGCTACAAACTGCAACGCTGCTTCTTGATCAGCGTACTTATTCACCCAATCAATGAGCTCTTTATGCCCGGATTCATTGTTAGGAAAAGCGCCTGTAGCTTTGATGCTAGTCTGGAAGTTGCTATCCAAAAAGCCAATGGATGCAACCAGTTCCTCTTTGCCGCAATCAATGCCTACGGCCTGTTTAATGATCTTGTCCATAACAATTGATTTTTATGGCAATTACTCCCCCGGTCTTTCCTCGTAATTGTTATTGAAGCTATACCTCAAGTGTACGCTTTACATTCTGTTCAGACTCAAAGAGTAAAAAGATGTGAGGCAATTCCTTTCTTTCAGCATGCTTTATTAGCTGCTACGAAGCAAATATGTCACTCACATCCTGCCTGTTATTATATAAAATTACAAAATCAAGCATGTGTGATGCAACATACGACGAAGCAAAGAAAAGGCCGCCCCTCTGCCAATCGCTCCGCGGGCATGGGGGTTAGCTCTGCTGCGTGTTGCGTATTGGTTCCTTGATTAGGGGCCACTGGTTTTTGCAGGCGATGAAGAATCGCTGCAAAAAAGGTGGCAGAATATGGGTTCAGCTTTTTACATGAAGCTTAGTACGTCATTTACTTTATGGTGTCTAACCTATTGGGAATAGTATCAGTACCTGTTTTTAAAGACTAAACAATATTTTATTTCGAACACATTTTACAAATAACTTAACCACCATTTTTTGTGGGTTGCTTTTATGCGCATGAACCAGCGGCAAGGATAGTAAAGGAGCGCTATACCTATGGCCCAGAACAGGTACACGTATTGCAAAGGCAGCCCGGTACTCTTTAATGCTAATGAGGTAGTGGGGAAATATGATTGTACAATAAAACCTGCAAGTATGGCCATGCCATGCAGCACATATAGGTGCAGTACGTAGTAGAACATAGGTACGCGACCATACACGGTAAAGAACCTGCCTGCACGGTTATTCATATGTTCCAGCAGGGGCATTAGTGTTATAGCGGGGCCAATGGTCATGAGGAGGTAGAGCAATGATGGTGGGTATTTCTCGCACTTAATAAAAGAAAGTACGGTATTGGTTGTGGTGCTATATACCTGCCAGGGGTGTGGGTCGCCATATACATTGATGAAGCGGAGCACAATGAACAATACTATGGATGCAATGCCGGTGCTATACAAATATTTGTTACGCTGGTGTTCTGGTTTTTTTAGCAAGGAGCCAAAACAATAACCTATAGCCATAACTCCAGGCCATGGTATAATAGGGTAGAAAACATTAAAATCGTTTTTATTGCCGTAGGGTATGTCGGTTTGTATGTGCAGGACATCCCATAGCCAAGCTTCGGGACCAAAATGTGCTGCCGGTATGCCATCGAGCAGGTTATGACCGAATATAATAATGAGCGCTATAGTGGCTATTGCAGGTAAGGGGAGATATACCAATGCAGAAAGGCATATCATGCTCCAGCCGATAGCCCATATAACCTGTACAAATAGATGATGATATTCAAAATTGAAAGTCCAGCCTACACGCACCAGGGTTAGTTCAAGGATGATGAGCCATATACCTCGTTTCAATAGCAGTAGGGAAGCCTCTTTTTTAGGCTTGCCGCTGCTCATAGAGAGAAATGCACTTGTACCTGAAAGGAAAACAAATATAGGCGCGCAAAAGTGGGTGATCCAACGCGTAAAGAACAGTGCGGTACTTGCATGACCTATATCTAGCGGATCGCCATGAGAGCCTGAAAAGAAATCTCGTGTATGATCCAGCGCCATAATGATCATAACAATGCCGCGGAGGATATCAACAGATGCTATTCTTTTGCTTGCGGTAACCGACATGCTATAGTGTGTATATGATTTTTCATAACTAAGTTCGTAAAGAAAATACAAAGTGTTGGATAAATTGAATTTATGTATCATGTTTTTAGTATGCATTGATCATGAAACGCCTTAGCCAACACTGCATCTGCAAAAATGTATTGACCTATTGCATGTTGCTGTTATCTTTGCGGCATGGAATTAAATGCGCTCACAGCGGTAAGCCCCATAGATGGCCGTTACCGTAGCCAGGTTGCACCGCTGGCAGCTTACTTTTCAGAATTCGGATTAATTAAATATCGTGTACAGGTGGAAGTGGAATACTTCTTGTTCCTGGCCGAGCATAAAATATTTGAGCTGCCTGCTCAAGTGAAACCCGCCAAACTGAGACAGATATACCAGGAGTTTACAGAAGAGGATGCGCTCTGGATAAAAAAAACAGAGCGTACTACCAATCATGATGTAAAGGCAGTGGAATATTTCCTTAAAGAAAAACTGGCAGCGTTAAACGCTGGTGAAAGTGTAGAGTGGATACATTTTGGCCTTACATCGCAAGATATAAATAATACTGCCATACCGCTACTGTGGAAGGATGCTGTAGAGCAGCAATACCTGCCAGCTTTACAAAATCTCATCATCCAGCTGCGCAAAATAGCAAAGGAATGGAAAGATATAACCATACTGGCACGCACGCATGGGCAGCCCGCCAGCCCTACCCAACTGGGTAAAGAGTTTATGGTGTTTGTTGAGCGGTTGGAAGGACAAGTAAAACTATTATCGCACATACCCTATGCGGCCAAGTTTGGCGGCGCTACAGGTAACTTTAACGCCCACCACGTGGCCTTTCCTAAAAAGGACTGGGTAAAGTTTGGGAACAAGTTTGTATCGCACCTGGGACTGGAACGTATGCAGTTTACTACGCAGATAGAACACTATGATAACATAGCTGCCCAGTTTGATGCACTGAAACGCATTAATACCATACTCATAGATTTTTGCAGGGATATCTGGACCTACATCAGTATGGAGTATTTTAAGCAGAAGGTAAAGGAAGGGGAAATCGGCTCATCGGCTATGCCGCATAAAGTGAACCCTATAGATTTTGAAAATGCTGAAGGTAACCTGGGTATTGCAAATGCACTATACGAGCACCTTTCTGCTAAACTCCCCATCAGCCGCCTGCAACGCGACCTTACAGACAGTACTGTGCTGAGGAACATTGGTGTGCCTATGGCCCACGGTTACCTGGCATTGCGCAGCATTGAAAAGGGAATTGGCAAACTACTGCTGAACAAAAATAAGATGGATGAAGACCTGGAGCACAACTGGGCTGTGGTGGCAGAGGCTATACAAACCGTACTGCGCCGCGAAAATTATCCTAAACCATACGAGGCGCTAAAAGACCTTACACGTGGTAAGGCAGGTATAAATAAGGAGGACATACATACGTTTGTGGACGGCCTTAAAGTATCTGCAGCAGTAAAGAAAGAACTAAAAGCGATTACACCTCATAATTACGCAGGGGTCGATTTTGAATACTAATTCTTTTAGAAATTGCTGAAAGAACTGCCAGGTGCGTTATTGCAACAACTACAAAGTGTTGAAGGTTTTAATGAAGCTGCGTTTAAAGCGGCTCACCAGGAACCTGCGGTGACCTCTGTGCGACTGCATCCTGTAAAAGGTGGTGATATGTATGGCCAGAACAAGGCCATACCGTGGTGCCCGGCCGGGCACTACCTGCCACAGAGGCCTGTGTTTACAACAGATCCTGCGTACCATGCTGGTGCATACTATGTACAAGAGGCATCGTCTATGTTCCTGGACTATATATTCAGGCAGGTTGTGGGTAATAAAACCGGATTGCGTGTACTGGATCTCTGTGCTGCACCCGGTGGTAAAAGCACATTGGTCGCATCTCTTTTGGATAGAGATAGCCTGCTTATATCAAATGAAGTGATACGTCCGCGCTCTTCTATATTGGAGGAGAATATGATCAGGTGGGGATATAGTAATACATGGGTTACCTCTAATGATCCCCGTGACTTTGGTAAAATACCTGGATATTTTGATGTGATAGTGGCTGATGTTCCGTGCAGTGGGTCGGGCCTTTTTCGTAAAGATGAAAAAGCGCTGGATGAATGGAGCATAGAAAATGTAAACCTATGCAGTCAGCGTCAACAGCGCATACTTGCCGATGTATGGCCGGCACTGAAACAAGACGGCATACTGATATACGCCACCTGCTCTTATTCGCCACAGGAAGATGAGGAGATACTGGACTGGCTTGCTGATGCATATGATGCAACAACTATTAAGGTGGATCTACCAGAAGACTGGGGCGTTGTTGCGGTGACCTCTAAAAAAAGGGAGATGCAAGGGTATCGTTTCTTCCCGGACAAGATACAGGGGGAAGGCTTTTTTATAGCAGCGATACAAAAAAAAGATGTGAGTAACCCCTTGCGTTATCCGAGCTTCAAAACTGCTAATAACAAGCAATTACAGCAACAAGCATCGTTCCTGTTGCAGCCGCAGGATTATTGTTTCCTGCAGACTGATAATTATACTATAGCAATTAATCCCAAGCACGAGGAAGACCTGCAGATACTACAAAAGACTTTGTATTTCCGCAAGGCAGGGATTGCTTTGGGAGAAGGTGCCGGGAAAGACTGGTTGCCTGCACATAATATTGCTTTGAGTATTGATGCTGCAAAAGATCTGGCACATTTTGAAGTAAACAAAGAACAAGCGCTGCACTACCTTAAAAAAGAAGAGATGGGTGTATTGCCTGATGGAAAAGGGTGGTATATGGTTACATACAATGGGTTGGGTTTGGGGTGGTTAAAAGCGCTGGGGAACAGGGCTAATAACTATTTACCAAAGAACTGGCGCATCCGTATGGAGATCACAGATTCTGATTGGGCATAATTGTTGTACTTTGACTAATTATAAACATGTATAAGATGTTTTCAAAGATTTTAGCTATCATTTTGCTATGTTGTATAACAACCAGCGCAGTGGCCCAAAATAAGGATACTCTCTTTGTTTCTTTCAGTGAAGGGAACTGGTTGGTGCCACACAAGATATTGCCGGGAGAAAACGTAGTTACTATTGCCCATGCCTTTCATGTACCTGCATCTACCCTTGCCGATATGAACGGAATTCCGGCTACTGCAACTACTTTAAATAAAAGCACAGTCAATATTCCTGTAGGCGATTACAATTTGCTTAAAAGTCATCCCGCAAAAACAGTGTCTGCACGTATGTTGTTTTACAGGTGTAAGAAGGGAGAAAATGTATTTCGTATTGCTACACGCTCGGGTGTAAGCCAGGATAATCTGACGCAATTAAACAACCTGCAGAACAATAATTTTTACGAAGGCCAGGTGTTACTGCTTGGTTGGGTTTTATATGACTCAACCCCTGTTGGGACTGTTTTGGGAGATAAGTATAGTACCCTTCCGTCAGATAGCGTATCAGCAGAGCAGCGGCTATATTTAACACAGACAGGGAATGAAGCAAATATAACTGAAGAAAAAGGTACAGCTGTTTTCTATGAAGCCATAGGCAGGGTAGGCGGCGCGTATTATGCATTTCATAATGGCACATCGCGTGGCACCATTATCAAAGTTTATAATCCGGGCAATGGTAAAACTATTTACGTAAAAGTGATGGGGCCATTACCTAATACCAAACAGTACTACAACGCAACAATAGGTATAAGCGGTACAGCTAAGGCTGCACTTGGAGTTACAGACTCGCGTACGTGGTGCGAACTGAAGTTTGCTGCTACAAACTAATGCCCTGAAATTATCCGATATTGCAGCTTGTTATTATGAAGATACTTGTCATACGCTTTTCCTCTATTGGCGATATTGTGCTTACTACTCCCGTAGTGCGTTGTCTGAAACAGCAAAAGCCCGGTACAGAAATACATTATCTAACCAAGGCGGTGTATAGTTCTATCCTGGCGCATAACCCCTATATTGATAAGCTGCACTATCTTGAAGATGACCTGGATAAAGTAGCAGAAGCGCTGAAAAAAGAGCATTTTGATTATGTGGTGGACCTGCACCATAACCTGCGCACATTAAGGATAAAAAGAGCGCTGAATGTAAAGAGCGTTTCTTATAACAAACTAAATATTGAAAAGTGGCTGCTGGTAAACTTTAAATGGCACACAATGCCCGACAAAAGCATTGTTGACCGCTACTTTGAAACAATTGCTCCACTTGAAGTTGTGAACGACGGTAAGGGATTGGATTATTTCCTGGAAGACAGTGTGGAGATCACCAATAAAGACATACCTATGAGCCATTGGAATGGCTATGTAGGCTGTGTGATTGGAGGGTCGTACAATACAAAGAAGTTGCCTGTTGAGCAATGGCACAAGCTATTCCAGGCTATGCCTTATCCCGTAATATTGCTGGGTGGCCCGGGAGATGTTGAAGAGGGTAAGCAAGTGGCTGCACTTGACCCAATAAGGATATACAATGCTTGTGGTAAATTTAACCTGGGGGAGTCTGCAAGGCTGGTGCAAATGGCACGCGTGATAGTAAGTAACGATACCGGCCTGATGCATATTGCAGCAGCTTACAAAAAGCCTGTTCTTTCTTTATGGGGTAATACTTCGCCTGAAATGGGAATGTTTCCCTACTATGGATACAATAATCTAAAGAGCAAGCCTGCGCCACAATCGCTTATTTTTGAGAATAAAAATCTAAGCTGCCACCCGTGCAGCAAGCTGGGTTATAACAAGTGCCCCAAAAAACATTTTAACTGCATGAATGGTTTGAATATGAATGAACTGGCGGAAGCTGTAAAAAATATCTGGAAAAGTCCCCAACTATAACTTAGTTATTTCATGTCTTCATTGTTGTTGCAAGTGTTTTAATTAACCCTGGTAAAACAATAAATACCTGACATGAAAAAATTTACAAAAGCCATCCTGGCTTGCATGACATTGCTATGCCTACTGCCCCTCAAAGCTAAAGGGAACCACTGCGCCGGCGCTGAAATTGAGTACGAATGGATAAGTGGTTCCACATACAGGTTGTACTATAAATTCTACCGTGCCTGCGAAACAAATTCACCAGCAGCACCTGCCGATGTAACCGTATGTTATCATAATCAGTGCAGCCCAAATCAATATTCAATTGTGTTGCAGCCATTAGTTGGTCTGCTGCCTCCTCCCAACCCCCGTGGATTAAGCCAGGGCGATGATATTTCGTATTTATGCCCGGGTCTGCTCTCCAGTTGTTCAGATCCAACCAGTGCACTGCCTGGCTACCAGATATTTTGGTACACGGGTGTAGTTACATTAGCCATGCAATGTAATTACTGGACGTTTGAGTGTACAAACTTTGCACGCAATACAGGTATTATGAATTTATTTAACCCTGGAGCTGATTATCTCTATGTATCAACTACATTTGATAACCTCGATGCCCAGGGTGATACTTCGCCCGATTTTTCTTCATTACCTGTTCCTTATACATGTATCAACCAGCCCTATACCTATAACAATGGCGCATTTGATCTAAACAATGACTCCCTCCATTTCGATATGATCAATCCTTTGACCGGAGGTTGTGGCGCAGGAGCTAACCCTGCCGCTATACCTTTTGTTTCGCCTTCAAACACGCCCCTGGACACAAACAATTATAACCTACTTAATAATCCATTGGTATGCGCATATACGTTCCAGTTTAATAACAATACCGGCTCTATGTATTTTATACCTACGCTGCAGCAAAAGGCTGTGCTGGCCGTGCGTGTTACTGAATACCGGAAAATTAATGGTGTGCCTACAAAAATAGGCACTATTGAACGTGACATACAAATGGTGATAGTACCCTGTAGTAATGAACAGCCTGTATTTAACGTACAGGCCAGCACCTTGTCTGGCGGTACTCTTGACCCTGCTACGGGAACAATCTTTGCATGTAGTCTTAATCCTGTGCATTTCTGCTATACAGCTAATAGTGCTAATCCTACATCGCTGCTTTTGGCATCAGATAATCACTCTACTGTTATCCCCGGAGCTACCGTAATATATTCAGGGCCTCCGGATTCATTGAAAGGATGTTTTACCTGGACACCACAACCTACAGATACAGGTGAAAAGGTGTTTACCATTCTTATAAAGGATTCATCATGTACTCCGTCATCTGGAGGTTATATACTGCAACAGGTATATACCATACCTATCTTTATATTCCCACAAACAGCGATATTGAACGATACTACAATATGCTCTGGCGATGCAGCGAACCTGCAGGCAGTAGGCGGCAGCGACTTTGTATGGGATGTACTTCCAGGTGGCTCACCGCTGAGCACATTGAGCTGTACCTCTTGCAGCAACCCTACAGCAAGGCCAACTGTTACCACCCAATATACTGTAACGGCCAACAGCGACCTGTACTGTAAGAATAAAGATACTGTGACGGTAACAGTGATACCATCTATAAAAGTAAGCTCTGTAGATACCACTACCTGTGTGAACAACTCATTGCAGCTGAATGTGAACATAGTTGCACCACCACCTGGTAATTTGTACACGGTTTCATGGTCACCGGCTACGTTCCTGAGCAACCCTAACATAGCTAACCCAATCATATCAAATGATACGGCCACTACCCAGTACATTGTAACAGTAGCCTCTACTACCTACGGTCATTGTACGGTGTTTGATACAATGAATGTAAAAGTGCTGAGAGGGTTTAAGTTACATAATAATGATACTGATATTTGTAAAGGATCATTTGTGCAGGTAAATGCAACCGGCAGTGCATATAACTACTCATGGATACCAACGCAAGGCGTGTCAGATCCTACATTTATAGCGCCCACTATCACCCCGGATACCTCTCGTCGTTATGTGCTAACTGCAAGCTACCCAGGTTGTCGCGATAGTGTTCAGTCATTCTACATATCAGTTCAGCCGGTACCTGTAGTAGTAGCTGGAGCAAACAAAACGATATGCAGCGGAGATACCGCACAGCTGCATGCGAGTGTAAGCCCGCCCTATGTATATTCATACCTGTGGACGCCAGATTCATCCTTGAATGTGGATTCCTCTATCAGTGTGATATTCTCAGGTCCGAATACAACAACGTTCCATTTCACAGCTACTACATCCGCAGGTTGTAAGGGTACAGACAGCCTTACCGTCAGGGTACTGAAACATTCGTTCCTTGTAGTGTCATCAGATACAGCAGTATGTCCACATGACAGTTTGAATATCCACGTAACGGGAGATTCACTGAAATCGTTCTACTGGAACCCTAATTATGCGATATCAGATACAACGAACCCTAACCCTAAGATATACCCTGTAGGTAATGTACGATACACGGTGTATGCCAGAGACAGCAGTAATTGCAGGGACACAGCGTCAGTGTATGTAACATTAAGGCCTGCAGCGGTGATATCGTTACCAGATTCAGTAACCCTGTATCCGGGAGATTCAGTACAACTGGATCCCCTGACCAACTGCTTATATTTTACATGGTTCCCGCCGTTAGGTTTGGATAACTCAACAATATCTAACCCGACAGCTAAGCCAGGCGTAAGCACAAGGTACAAGGTTACAGGTATAACAGAGTTTGGTTGTATAGCTATAGATTCGATTGATGTATTTGTAGCCCCGGATTCTTATATAGCGGTACCCAACGCTTTTGTGCCGGGAACAGGTGATAATGCCTTACTAAAGGTGCTTCATCTAGGGGATGCCACACTAAAAAGCTTCCGTATTTATAACAGATGGGGGGTAGAAATGTTCCATACTTCTGATATTGGCCAGGGCTGGGATGGTACGTATGGTGGCCAGCCGCAACCAATGGGTGTGTATGTATATACTGTAGAAGCCAAAACTATAAAAGGTAAAATAATAAATAAGCAAGGTAACGTGACCATGCTCCGCTAATTATAAAGTTCTGATTGGTTTATACAATGATAGTCCGGCATATTTGCGGGGCTATCTTTGTATATGATCTTAAGCGGCGATCCAGATGGTTGAATAGATATTACTGTCGGGCAAGTATATAGATAGTATGTAGGTATATTTTATTCTTCTTCTTGGTGTATGGCATTTATTTTGAAAAAAATCTGTGGTATTTTCCAGTAAGGCAGAGACGCATAAAATTGTAGGAGCAACATTTATATTTATATATGTAAATTGACGATATTTTTAATGTCATAAATACTGGTTTGGCAGAATAGTGAGGTTTATGAAACTATATTTTAAAGTACTATAAAAATAAGGGTACGGTATTTCACAACTTTGCCATGTATTGTCACAAAGATGGCCAACTGTCCCAAGCGGTTGAATATCTTGATAAAGCTATCAAGGCTGAGCCACACAATGCAGAGTTATATCAGATAGGGTAGATATCTACTTTCGAGATATATGGCAACGATTACACATGTAGCAAGGGCGCTATGATGATGCAGTAAATAACATTGCGAAATACCTGGAAGTTGATCCTGATAACGTGAAATGCAAAACTAGTTCGGACGAATGAAAATGTACCCAAGGAGGTAACTAAAGAAAATAGCATATTTATTAAGTAGGGTAATTATACGTATATTGAATAAAGTGTTTTATTGACTTCGACCTTGTGTTGGAGTAATACTGAAGTTATTTAACACAACATCATTTTTTTTTTATTTTTACCAAACCTTTTTATATCTTGTTAGTGTCTAGATTAGTACAGACGTTTATTTTGATTATTAATTTTTTGCTTTATTAACTATATTTGTTACAGTATAACTCTAAATAAGAATGAAGAAATTTACAAAAGCGCTATTGGTTTGCTTAACATTGTTAAGTTTGATGCCAACCACCAAGGTAAGAGCTTCGCATTGCGCGGGTGCCGAATTGCTTTACGAGTGGGTAAGCGATTCTACTTACCGGCTGTACTATAAGTTCTACCGCGATTGCGTGGGTATCCCTCAACCTGCTAGTGTAGTTGCATGCTATTATACTACTTGCAGCCCCAACCAGTTTTATTCTGTTACGTTAAACCCTGTTGTTGGTCTTTTACCACCTCCTAATCCTCGTGGGTTGAACAATGGTGATGACGTTTCGTATCTATGTCCGGGGCTGCAGTCAACCTGTACCGATCCCTCAAGTGCATTACCAGGTTACCAGGCATGGTGGTACACGGCAACAGTTACACTCCCCTCCAGGTGTGACCACTGGACATTTGAGGTGTCAAACAGTGCCCGTAACGCTGCCATTACCAATCTTTGTAATCCCAGCAGCCAATCTTTGTATGTATCTACGACGCTTGATAATCTAGATGCACAAGGTGATTCTTCTCCCAATTTCTCTACATTGCCGGTACCATATACGTGTATCAACGAGCCGTATACCTACAACAATGGAGCTTATGATGTGAACAATGACTCCCTCCATTTCGATATGATCAACCCTTTGACCGGAGGTTGTGGTGCCGGATCTAATCCTACTGCAATTGGTTTTGCTTACTCAAATCCTACCCCTGCACTTGCGTGCCCGCCGGGCGATACTGACAACTTTAATCTATTGAATAATCCATTAGCATGCGCATATACATTCCAGTTCAACAATAATACTGGTTCTATGTATTTCATACCTACTGAACAGCAGCGCGCCGTACTTGCAGTAAGGGTTACAGAGTACCGCAAAATTAATGGTGTGCCTAAAAAAATAGGTACGGTAGAGCGTGATATACAAATGGTAATAGTGCCTTGTAGTAATGAGTTGCCTAATTTTAATATACAATCAAACACGCTGACCGGCGGTACGCTTGACCCAGTTTCGGGGACTATTTTTGCCTGCAGTCTTAATCCGTTACATTTCTGCTATACTGCCAATAGTGCCAATCCAACTTCACTGCTTATAGCATCGGATAACCACGGTACTGTTATACCCGGAGCTAATGTAATATATTCAGGTCCTCCGGATTCATTGAAAGGTTGTTTTACATGGACACCACAACCCACAGATACCGGTGAAAAGGTTTACACCATACTTGTAAAAGATTCGTCATGTACGCCATCATCTGGAGGATATATATTGCAGCAGGTATATACTATACCGATCTTTATATTCCCACAAACAGCGATATTGAACGATACTACAATATGCTCTGGCGATGCAGCGAACCTGCAG
>Ga0206878_10159_pt1 | contig 29410 bp, 25 predicted proteins | sample Alteio_BWOrgCont_8_FD_152621 | JGI IMG/M metagenome (GOLD analysis project Ga0206878, IMG submission 152621) | Enriched cells from forest soil in Barre Woods Harvard Forest LTER site, Petersham, Massachusetts, United States -... | ecosystem: Environmental > Terrestrial > Soil > Temperate forest >... | reverse complement strand
GTTATGGTGTTAGCGGCGGCGTTTTCGGCGCCGACCGTGAACCAGCTACCGTTAAGGCAACCATGATGGCTGATGGCACGCTGGTATTGCAAACCGCGGTGAGCGATATAGGGCCGGGCACCGGCACGGCCATGGTGGCCGTCGCTTCTGAAACTATGGGTATTTCTGCAGACAAGGTGAGGTTCGACCTTGGTGATTCGTCCTATCCGAACGCGCCCCAGCAAGGCGGCTCAACGATTGCCTCGAGCGTTGGTTCGGCGGTGTACATGGCCTGTACCGATCTGAAAGAAAAGTTTCAGCAGTTGATAGGCAACGGTGGCGCCGACAAGCCCGATTACGCGAAAATTTTAAAACAACATAACTTAACCCAGCTACAGGTCATAACAGATTCCAAAGCTGGCAGCGAAGTGGATAAATACCAGATGTATTCCTGGTCGGTGCATTTTGTGGTGGTGCATGTACATCCGGCCACAGGCGTGGTAAAGGTTGACAAAGTAACCTGTGTGGCCGACTCGGGACGCATCATCAGTCCTAAAACCGCCCGCAGCCAGGTAATAGGCGGCGCAGTAATGGGGATAGGCATGGCCTTAACCGAGGAATTGGTTTTCGACCATCGTTACGGAAGATTGGTGAACAACAATTTTGCAGATTACCACGTACCGGTAAATGCGGACATCCCGCAGATAGAAGCCATTTTTGTTAACATACCCGATCCCTATATCAACCCCATCGGCGCAAAAGGCATGGGCGAGATAGCATTGATAGGCATGGCGGCCGCAGTTGCCAACGCGGTGTATAATGCAACCGGTAAACGTATCAGGACGCTGCCGATCACGCCTGACAAGTTGCTGGAAACTGAATTGGAATTGAGTTGAGATTGGGTTGATTAGGTTGGATTGAGTTAGAATTGTTTAAAGGGTTGTAACAGGGCAAGTGCGTTAGGTTCCCCTTGAGAGGGGCGGGGGTATGTTACCGCGATAGTCAGGGAACTTTTACTGAGCAATCGCAATTGTCAAAGTTTAATGAAGTAATGAGCAACACAATGGAAAGCAAAACAGTAAAGAAAGTAAATAATACCGATGGACTAAGCCGGGTTGACGGCAGGATGAAAGTCACAGGCAAAGCTACATACTCCGCAGAATATAATGTAAAAGGAATAACCTACGGCGTACTGGCCGGAAGCACCGTTACCAGCGGTAATATAAAAAGTATCGATACCAAAGCGGCCGAGAATGCGCCTGGTGTTATAGCGGTGCTGACTTATTTGAATGCGCCAAAAATTCCGGGTTACCAGGACGGCGCGCCGCAACCCAAAGGCGCATTAAAAATATTTTACGACGATAAAATCTATTTTAACGGTCAGCCGATAGCTTTAGTAGTTGCCGATACTTTTGAACGCGCGCTGTTTGCCGCATCGCTGGTTAAAGCAACCTATACTACAACCCCTTTTCAAACCGAACTCACCAGTAACCTGGCAAACGGGACTACACCCGGTAAGGATTACCTGCGCGGAGAGAAAGAAGCCTATAAAACAGCCCCTGTAAAAATTGAGCAGGAATATTTGATCCCTACCGATGTGCACAACCCCATGGAGTTGCACGCCACCATCGCCAACTGGGAGGGCGACGATAAAATAACGGTTTATACCAAATCACAGGGGGTAATGTCGAGTCAGCGCAGTATTGCAACGGCGTTTAAATTAAAACCCGAAAACGTGCATGTCATGTCGCCGTTTGTTGGCGGGGCATTTGGCGCGGCACTGCGTACCTGGCCGCATGAAATAGCGGCGGTGCTGGCCGCAAAGGTTGTAAAAAAGCCGGTTAAACTGGTGTTGGGGCGTGCCGATATGTTTACGTCGGTAGGCTACCGCCCGCATGCCTGGCAAAAAATAGGTATCGGCGCCACTGCCGACGGTAAATTGGTAGGCATAACCCACAACGCAGCCGGGCAAACATCGGCGTACGAAAACTTTACCGAGGGCGTGGTAAATATCAGTCAGCTGATGTATGCCTTCCCCAATGTGGATACGCAGTATAAAATAGTTCCCTTAAACGTTAACACCCCTACGCCTATGCGCGGTCCGGGCGAAGCTACAGGCGCTTTTGCGCTGGAATCGGCGATGGATGAGCTCGCTTATGAGCTCAATATCGACCCGATAGAATTTCGGTTGCGGAATTATGCCGATACCGATCCGCAAAGCGGGAAACCTTATTCGAGCAAGTTTTTGAACGAAGCTTATAAAATGGGCGCCGATGCTATTGGGTGGAGCAATCGTAACCCTAAGGCGGGAGTAGTAACCGAAAATGGTTGGCTGGTTGGTTACGGGATGGCTGCCGGCATGTTTGGCGCGTACCGCAATTCGGCCACGGTGATGGCGAGGCTATTGGCCGATGGCTCGCTGGATATTGAAACCGCAGTAACCGATATTGGCCCGGGAACAGGTACCGCTATGACGCTGATCGCATCCGAAGTGATGGGCATGCCATCGGATAAGATCAATTTTAAGCTGGGCGATTCAGCCATGCCGCCATCGCCAACACAGGGTGGCTCGTCGGTTACTTCTACCGTGGGATCTGCAGTTACCGACGCTTGCAACGCCCTTAAGGACAAATTAAAGGAACTGAACGGGAACGCCGAAGGAGGCAATTCGGGTTATGCGCAAATATTGCAGCAACACAATTTGCCATCGGTAGAGGTTACGGTAACTTCAAAGGCCAGCCCCGAAATGAGTAAGTACGCCGGGTATTCATGGTCGGTACATTTTATGAAAGTATTGGTACACCCGGCAACAGGTGTGGTGAAAATTGATAAAGCGCTTTCAGTGGCCGACTGCGGCACCATCGTCAGCCCTAAAACCGCGCGGAGCCAGATGATAGGCGGCACTATAATGGGCACGGGTATGGGACTGATGGAGGAAGCGGTAATTGACCATCGCTATGGCCGGCTCGTAAACAATAACTTTGCCGATTATCACGTGCCGGTTCAGGCCGATATCCCGCAGGTTGAAGCACTTTTCGTTAATAAACCCGATCCGTATTTAAACCCGATGGGCGCCAAAGGCATGGGCGAAATAGCCACCATAGGCGTTGCCGCAGCTATTGCTAATGCAGTATTCAATGCAACCGGGAAGCGGGTACGTGATCTGCCGATCACACCGGATAAACTGATATAGCAGATTTGGGATGTTTTTAAAAAGACGCTTTTTGGGGCTGCTGTTTTAGCTACGCAAACTTCAAATTTTCTTTCAGCCAACGCTGAACATCTTCCTGTTTGGCGATCCCGGCGGGTAACTTATCGTGGATGAGTTTTTCCATTTTATTGCCAGTGTTTGCAAAACGATAGTCCCACAGTATCATTAGCTTGTTTATCAAATAAACCATCTCGTTACCTTCGTCTTTGTTAAAAAGCGTGTCGTCCGGCCTGCCGTTAACGTGGGGATCATTCTGCACATAGGTCGCCCATTTGTAATCTGAATAATGCAGGTTTCGTCTTGAAAAAAGGATCATGGCTACAATGGATTTTTCTAAAGGTACTTATAAATACCCGTTTTCGCCGTTTTTTTTATGTCGATAGTGATGTTGAAGTTCTATTCCGGCCATTCAACCGCCAGGAAAATTTGTAAAAGAGGACTATTTCCGGATTAGTTTGTTTAGGCATGCTGTTTACCAGCCTTTTAATTGTTTTATATAGGCAGTTAACTCGGCGGCAATTAGTTTATGTTCATCCAGGTCGGGGTGCCCGCCGCAGCCATTGTGGTATTGTCTCGAGAAAAAATATTCAGAAACTTTTTTATCGCCGCTTGAATGTATGAAACCCGTAATAGCATTGAGGTAGCGCTGCATTACGGTGGTTAAAGTTTTATCGCCCATGGGGCTGGTAAGGCAAACTATATCGGCCTGCGGATAGTGCTGCCTGATGGATTTGATGAAATTAACATAGGCAGTGCAAAATACCGTCGAATCCTGCTTTGGTCCATCGTTTTGCCCGATGCATATCGTAACCACGTCGGGCTTATATTGGTTAAAATCGTACGGTATGGTATCATTCCGTAAAAAAACCTTATCGTATATCTGCGGCATCACCACGTTCATGTCGCAGCAGCTGTGTACCAGGCCAACCCCAGCCAAAGCGGTTAGTTGCCATTGTGCATTGAGGTTGCGGGAGGTTAGCGCACCGTAGCTCATGTATGCGTTATGTTGGTCGTACCATTGGCCTTTGCCGCAGGGAATAACCGATAGGTCCATCCCGGTGCCGCTGGTGATGGAATCGCCGAAGTATTCAATTTTATGTTTTGGTTTTGCCGGCGGCGACAGCAGTTTTTCGCACATCAATCCTTCAAAATCAATATAACCGATGTTCGATTCGGTGTCTTTACAGATGATGATGGTATGTTCCCCATCGTCCAAACCACCGGGGACATTTAACACATTGTTTTTTTCTTTTAGTTCGATGCGGTAGGGGTTTTTGCCATCAATAATAATTTCGAGGTAATTATGATTTGCGCCCGGGGCTTCGTCGTTAATTAAAACCTGGCAGGCGCTCCCCTTAAACCTGGCTGTAATATAAACGCCCGGCGCCCATATCCGGGGTGTTTGCTGGTTCGAAAAGTCTATCCGCCCAACGTATTGGATATTGGTGTTATCGCCCTTAAATAATTTCAATGCTGCATGTTTTTTTGCGGAAGCAAAAGAAATGCTGAAAGCAGTTATCAAAAAGAGGTAAAAGAGAGGTTTCATACGATAAATTGACTGGTAAACTTAATGAATTAGTACAAGCAGCGTTAGTACTATTATAACATTTTAGGCGCGATGGTGAATGATGTGGTTCGATGTCAGGACAACTCCGGTGGCAATTTCTCTGACCCTTAGGGTCTGCCCCGTTGTAGAAAAATCCGAAAAAACATTTTATGCCGCGTAGCGGCTACCCTTCGCCAATATTTTGAAATTGAGATTTTGATGGGAGACTCTTGTCGGGCAGCCCGGTAAGCTGTTAAAGGGTAACCGCTACGCGGCAAAATAGAAGCTTCGTTCTTTGGCTACAAAGGGGTAGACCCGATGGGTCAAAGAATATGTTTGGGAGGAGGGTTTGTAGGAATGAATTTGCTGCGGAATTTTTTACGACACCCATAAAAAACAAAAGGCGACCCGTTTATGAGGGCACTGAAAAAGTAGCTCTTTTATGAGTATCAATTGAAAGTGGCTAAGTGAAACATTATTTTCACTTAGTCACTTTTTTATTTTCATTGGGTTGTTATTGGTGGCCAAAAGAACGCTGGTAAGCTCCCAAAAGCCGGAAAATCGAGGGTTTTGTTTATTTATCTGAATTTCAGTTATTTATGAATTTAATTTTATAATTCTTTTCAGATTGACAGTAAAAATCGCTAATGCTCCCTGCATTTGCATATTTTCAATTCCATAAGCTATTGCCCGTCCATAACCGTGAGCGTTTTTCAATTCACTGTTTTTGGGCTCGATCTTATACCGATGTTTTATCTTTTCTTTATAATAGGCTGTCTCCTGAAAAGCCATCTGCTGGGTATGAAGGCCTGATTTTATAGATACCGAATAGGTTTTGGTTTTTGCCCCAGGTTTATAACAATTATCTCTTAATGGACAGTTCTTGCATTTTTCGATGTCAAAAAAATAGGTATCTACCTGATTTGTTCCATCGTTCTTTTTACCTCCACGTGCTTTTCGGATGGCTAGATGACCAGCCGGGCACACGAACATGCCGGCGTCCTTATTGTAATCGAACTTATCTTCATCCTTTCTGAAGCCTTGGGTAATAGACGGGTTCAGTTTGGCCACTATCATTACAGTCTGTTCATCCTTGTTCTTAAGGTCAAGGTTATCTTTCCCTGAATATGCCGAATCACCAATTATTGTATCTACTACAATGCCGTTATCCTGGCTGATCTTCAAAAGTTTTGGAAGCTCCGGGCCATCCCCTTTTTCCCCAGAGGTAACCACGGCAGCGGTAATGATACGTTCTTCTGTCATAGCCAAATGGGTCTTGTAGCCAAAGAACGAGCTATCGGCCGATTTATGGCCAGTCCTGGCATCCCTGTCTTTTGAGAGCGTATAGTTTTCCTGTGTATCTTCTACCGCTTCTTTCAATAGGTTCAGCTTTTCTTTGACAGCAGGGATCAAACTTAACGTTGGGTCCGACTCAATGCGCTTTTCAAGTTCTTTACAATAAGCAAGCTCCTTTTTCAGATCATCGGAATCATTCTTTTCAGGCATTTGGCCCTTCATGCCCTCATCTATAGCATAAACCGCTTTTCGAAGCAGTTTTGAACGTTCCCTCAATACTTCCAATGCTGAATATGGATTGGATCTTGACAAGGAATGAGTGGCATCCACAATAATGGATTTGGAACGGATAATGCCTTTTTCAATAGCTATTGTGACAGTCTTATTGATGAGCAGGTTTAACAGATCAGCATCCTTCAACCGTAATTTTCTGAACTTGGTTAGTGAACTGGCATCGATAACGTCCTCCTCAGGCGACATTTCAAGAAAATATTTGAAAGACATATCATACCGGGAACGCTCAACCACATCAATGTCCGAGACAGTATAGATAGTTTTTAACAACAGATATTTGAACATACGTATTGGGCTTTCTGCCGTACGGCCATTATTCGAACAGTACTTGTCGACCAATTCCTCATAAATAAAAGTGAAATCTACTAATTCGTTGATCTTACGAAGCAGATTGTCTTTGGGAACGATCAAGTCATATAGTCCCGAATAGGTGCTGAATTGGATTTTTTGCTGCTGAGCTAACATCTTAAAGTTGTTCTAATTCGACTTTAAGATAATGAAAAAGGAGCAAAAAACCTAAGCTTTCCACTCCTTTTTTTGCCCTTTATCGGTAAGGGGCTTTTTCAGTGCCCTCCCGTTTATAAGGCCGCCTTTTGTATAGCAAATATTTTTATCAATTAGTTTGGATCGGTGTCATCTGGCAATCCTACAATTTTGTAGGTTTTGGTGCCGTCGGCGGCAAGCAATTCCTGGTAATAAACACCATCGGGCGATATCCATAACTTTTCGCCGTTTACTTTTATTTTACGGCAATCCTGCGGTAACTGGCTTACAATATCTCCCAGTTGCGGGCCTTGCGGCTGATCATCCTGCACATTTGCACCGGTATTTAACTCGCCGTCTTTACCGGCAACCATGTAAACAACGGTTCCGTCGTCTTTGGTGATCGGCTCGTAATAAACGCCATCACATTCATAATACTGCTGACCGTTTATCACAATGGATTGTGCTTTCTCTGGCAGGGTGGTTACTTCAGCGCCAATTGGCGGTTCAACAACAGTGTATTCGTCGTTATCGTATGTATAAAACAAGCCGTCGCAAAGGTAATATTGGTAATCGCCCCAAAAGAAAGGGTAATAGCCATAAGGCAGTATCCTGCATCTGAAACCAAGCCTTGGCGAATAATAAGATTTATAATAACCATGGTTATAATGGTAATAACCACGATTTGCCCAATAACCGCCGCGACCGTAACCTATACGGGGTGCGGTGCGATAGCCATTAACGCCGAAAGCTGCACCCCTGGCCGGACCAACGCCAAAACGTTGCGGAGCGCCATAGTTATTGGCTTTTACCACTACACCCTGGCGGTTTACGTAAGTATAACTGCCGCGCGCAACGCCGGGGCGATTTGCGTAGCCTACATTGTGCTGGCCTGAAGGCGAACTGCGCTGACCCATCCCGGCAGACGGACGCGAAACGCCGTAACCGCCAGAAGGCCTGCTAGCACTTGCACTGCTACCGCCACCAGAAGGCCTTGAACTGGAAACACTACCGCCGCCGCCACCACCGGAAGACTTGCTGCCCCCGCCACCACCACCGCCACCACCACCACCTGTAGTGGTATGCTGTGCGATTGCGGGAACTGCCAGGAACAAACACATAACAGCCCCCGATGCGGCCATTAGTAAATTTTTGTATGCTGTTTTCATAATTTTGGTTATTAAGAAGGAAACTAAATAGGGATTAAACCCGAATTACATATCATTAGACCAAGAGATTAACAAAAGGTTTAATGCCAGGGGAATTATCGATAAATATAACAAAAAAGCAGATTTTTTATTTTAAAACAAATATGAATGTTACAAAGCGATTAGAAAAAGGCTCAAATTATAACGATGGCGGGGCTTTTATAGCGCCCCAAACTTTGTGCTGAGCGCTCAGATATCCTCCGCTATAAACAAAAACGGCTCATTAAAATGCATGGTGAAGAAGCCATCGGCTATGGTTTTGTACTCCAGGTGGTTGATGCTTTCAAGTCCGTTTAATTCCAGCGTTTTCGGTGTGCTTAATAGCCTGACTATTTCGCCGCCGGGTTTCCATTTGCTGAACCCCGATACAACGGGGTATATTTTGCATTGCCGGTTAAACACCACCAGGTTTATTTTGTCGGCAAAATGCTCATAATCTTCCAGCTTAAAGTAGTCGGTTACAATATTGACTGCGGGGTATTCGTTATCCGACAAAAACTGAAGCGCGGCATCGGTAAGATTACCATCCCCGGACGACATAAGCTTGACATCAGATTGCAGTACATCGTCTCCGCCGTCGGTGATCAGCCAGTCGATCTTTATGCCGTAAGAAACCAGTTTTTCGGCCGTTTGCCGGGTGGCGATCACGGTAGGGCTCCATTCCAGCAATTGACCGAATAATTCGTCGGGAAAGTTATCCAGGCCCAGTACCAAAAGCGCGGGCTCCTGTTTTTCGCGAACAACGTGGTGTGATGACATACGAAAGCGTAATAAGGGGCAAATTAAATTAAATAAGCACTAATTTTCACGAATTGGAAGGAATTTCACGAATTAAGTTTGCACACACTAATTTTAACGAAATAGGACGTATCTCAGCAGTTAGCTAATCTCCTATTAGTGCCATTCGAAAAAATCCGTGTCCATATAAAAATTCGTGTCAATATAACATAGTAAAGCGTACAGCAGGGGAAACATTTTATCTATCCCGGCGTTTGTATCCCGTGAGATTTAGTTTAGTTTTGGATAAATTTTTTTGAATGCAGCGCCCTAATCCCCGGAATATCCGCATACATCCCAAATACATAAAGATCGCTGGCATCGTATTCGCCGTTATTTTTGTTATACTGCTTATTGGTGGTTATATCGCCTATACCAAACGCGAGGCTTTGCTGGAACACGAAATTGCAAAGGCCAAAGCCACGGCAAAACACGATTATAACCTCGATCTTGAAATTGGCTCGGCCCGTTTTACCGGCTTAAGTACTGTTGAATTTACCGATATCACCATTGTGCCTGCCCAGCGGGATAGCTTACTTAGCATTAAGAATTTTGAAGTGGACATAAAACTGATGCCGCTGATATTAGGCGAAGTAAAACTCGCTAACGTGATAATGGGTAACGGACACTTAAACCTGACGGACATTAATCATATTAAAAACTTTGATTTTATATTTAAAAAGAAGAAGGATACCACGGACAACAACACCAAGGTTGATCTTTCCGAATTATCGTATAAACTGGTTAACCAGGTACTTTATAAAATACCGGATAACCTGGACGTCAAAAATTTCCTGGTGACGTTCACTACGGACAGCTCAAGTTTCCGGATGCTCACCCAAACCGCCACCATTGCCAACGGGCAGTTAAACTCTTCTATCGAAGTAAATAATGGCGCAGCCACCTGGCATTTTGCCGGCCGCATGCGCCCATCGGACAAGGACATTGACGTGAAACTGTATGCTGACGGCAAAAAGGTGGAGTTTCCTTACGTGAGCCGAAAGTACCATTTAACCGTGAACTTCGATACCCTCAGTACGCGCCTAAGCAAGGTGGAACATAGCGGCGATGAAACCCGCATTTCTGGCTACTGGGGTGTAAGGAACCTGCTGATACACCAACCGGGTTTGTCGTCTAGCGATATTGTGGTGCCCAGCGCGGGCATAGATGCCAACGTTTTCGTAGGCCAGAACTACATTTCGGTTGACAGTTCATCCACCATCAGCCTGAAAAAAATTGTTGCGCACCCCTATATTAAGTACACGCTTAACCCGGTTAAGATATATGAACTGAAACTGAATACCGGCTGGACCGACGCGCAGGACCTTTTTGATTCGTTCCCTTTGGGACTGTTTGATTCGCTGGATGGGATACAGGTTGCGGGTAAATTGAAATATGATCTCAATATATTTTTAAACTCCGCAAGTCCCGATGATGTTCAATTTGACTCGCGGTTAGAAAAGGATAATTTCAGGATCATCCGCTATGGAAAAACCGACCTTACCAAATTAAACAATACGTTCACCTATACGCCGTATGAACACGGCAAGCCGATGCCCTCGCGCGTCGTAGGGCCGCAAAATCCTTATTTTACGCCGCTTTCGGATATATCGCCAAACCTGCAGTATGCGGTGATGACGGCCGAAGACCCTTCTTTTTACTCGAACCATGGCTTTGTGGAAGAATCTATCCGTAAATCGCTGGCTACCGATTATAAAGAGCGGAAATTTAAACGTGGTGGCAGCACCATATCCATGCAGTTGGTTAAAAACGCCTTTTTAAGCCGGGAGAAAACCCTGGGCCGTAAAATTGAAGAAATACTGATCGTTTGGATGATTGAGAACAACCAGCTGATGACCAAAGACCGTATGCTGGAGGTATATTTTAATATTATTGAGTGGGGTAACGATGTGTATGGCATTGGGGAAGCCTCGCGGTATTATTTTAACAAACCGCCATCGGAACTTACCCTTGGAGAAAGTATTTACCTTGCCAGTATCGTGCCTCACCCTAAAACCGGGCTGTATTCGTTCTTACCGGATGGAAGTTTAAGGCCCTATTTGTTTGGTTATTTCAGATTGATTGGCGACCTGATGGCCGCAAGGGGTAAGGCTGCGGCGGATAGCAGTGGCTACGGGTTTTATGGCGTACGGCTGAAAGAAAGCCTGCGTAAAGAGGCCCCTGCTGATACCGCGATGGCCGACAGCCTGATAAAACACGATAAAGAAACAAACGACGATGATGCACTGCCGGTAGTGGCGGAACCTGCGGTAAAGAAACCAACGTTTTTACAACGCATTTTTGGCAAAAAAGATTCTACCGCAAAAAAGGAAGAAATTAAACAACAGGATCCGAAAGAAAAACTAAAAGCCGAAATTGAAAAGCTGCGCAACGACGAAAAACAGAAGGAATTGCTGATAGATACGGCAGGAAAAACCAGGAAGGACTTGCGCCAGGAACGGCGCAGGCTCCGGGAAGAGGAACGCGACCAGGAGAAAGCGCTGAAGGATGCCGCAAATCAATAGGCCTCACCTAAATCCTCTCCAAAGGAGAGGGACTTTAACTTCGCTCTTTTTTAGAACCCTCTCCTTTGGAGAGGGCAGGTGAGGCCAAATTTTTAGCCGCCCGATGATTTCCGGATAAACAGTTTCGATTTGAGTACATGCTCTTTTTTCAGAACCGGCATTCCCTTTTTTTCGAGCTCATCAAATAACAGGGTGGCTGCTTTGCTGCCCATTTCGAAGGCGGGCTGGGTTATAGTTGACAGGGCCGGGCACAGCAAGGGTGCAATATTCAGACTGGAGAAACTGATCACTTTCAGATCGCCCGGGATATCAATTTTCAGATCGTTGCAAACGTAATAAGTAGCGAAAGCGAGGCGTTCAACCGAACTGAATATGCCGTCGGGTTTAATTTCCTGCAAAACTTTTTTCAGGATACCGTAATTCACCTTCTCGTCGTTGCTGCAATCAATTACCAATTCGTCGTCAAAGGATACATTATGCTTTTGCAGGGCATCTACATAACCCTGCATACGCACTTTACCAATGGAGATGCTTTTATTTACCACCAGGTAAGCTATTTTTTTGCAGCCCGTTTCAATTAAGTGTTCGGTGGCGGCAAAGCTGCTCTCATAGTCGTTAGTGATCACTTTGGCAGCTTCTATATCCTCGTAAACACGGTCGAAGAACACCACAGGGATGTTCTTTTGTTCCAGTTTTCGCAGGTAATTGTGGTCGTTTGCTTCGCCGGACACTGACATGATGATGCCATCGACCTTACCATTATTGAGGTAATTGACGAAGGACACTTCTTTTTCGAATACATCGTCGGTACGGTAAAGCAAAATGTAAAAACCTTTTTTACGGGCTATTTCCTCGATGCCGTTGATAGCCTGGGCAAAAAAATCGTTCACTATTTCGGGAACGATTACGGCAAGGGTCTTGCTCTTTTTATCGCGTAGGTTGCTGGCGTAGTGGTTCGGTAAAAAGTTGTGTTCGCGGGCAAATGCTAAAATTTTTTCCTTGGTATCTTTATTTATATCTGGACTGCCGTTAAAAGCCCTTGAAATAGTTGACGTTGAAATATTTAACTTCTTGGCAAGTATTTTAATATTAATATTATCCATTTTGCGATATAAGTAATTGGGACTTCAAATGTAATAAAACTGGGTTATTGTGTCTAAAATCAAAATTATTATTGTGTAAATATAATCATCGGTATGTTAATGCCTTCTAAACAGCTATTTATACGCATATTTTTTTATACTGGCATGTGCTTTGTATTATAACGGTTGTAATAAAGTAATATCATGTCAAAGAAAATATTAATAGTAGAAGACAATGTGCTGATGACAGAAGTGATGAGCTATATATTAATAAACAATGGATACGAAGTATCCACTTTACCGAGCGGAAGCGGAGTGTTTAAATATATAAGGACAAACCACCCCGACCTGATCATTATGGAAGCAGCGCTTCCGGGGATGGACGGAACAGAAATATGCCAGTTGATAAAATTAAATAAAACCACGCGCAATATGCGTGTGATCGTATGTTCGTCGGAGGAATCAGTGGAGCCGATATTGGAGCAAAAAGGCGCCCCGGACGATGTCCTTCAGAAACCATTTGATATCAGCAGCCTTATCCAGATGGTAGAATGCCAGCTGGCAGCTTAATTAATTCTCTTACGAACGGTTATTATACCTGTTAATTAGCGTATAATACATACGCCGCTGTGCCATTAACATCGATATTACCTGATACGCCGGTTTTTATGCCGGCTTCATTAATAGTATCACCGTCAGCAACCAGTGTCCAATTGCCGGCCGGAAGCTTTACCGTTTTTCCGGACGCGTTCCCATTCAAAATTACGATTATATTTTTCCAGCTATCGCCATTGGCATTACTGCTGATTTGGTAACAGATCAAGCCGGGTATGCCGGTATCTATAAATGCCAGGTTTTGCTGTATCATTTGGGTGGATGGCATACGGAATGCAGCATGATGCCGGCGCAGCGCCACCAGCCCTTTGTAATATTCAAATACCGCTTTGTATTTTGTTTTGCGGGTCCAGTCTATCTGGTTAATGGAATCGGGTTTGTTATAAGAATTGGCTATGCCCTGTTTTGTACGCAATAATTCGGCGCCTGAGTGCAAAAAGGCCACCCCTTGCGATGTCAGCACAATGGCGTTCGCCAGTTTATCCATCTTTATAAGGTCGGCCTCCGTGGCGTTTGGGTTTGATATTTTCAGCCTGTCCCACAAGGTATTATCGTCGTGACAGGATACATAGGTGATGGTTTGAAACGGCTGTGCCGCCCAGGGCGCTTTTGAATAATTTACCTTGCTGTAATTTACCTGGTTGTTTGGGGTTGATGCAATAATACCCGACTTAATGCTTTCATCCATTGCGGTGTTGCCGCTCACAAATCCCTTTTCTTTTATATCGCTCCAGCCGCCTTTTATGCCATCGCGAATGTCGTCGCTAAAAGCGGCTACTTCGTGCAGCTTAGCCATATTCTTTTTTACGGCACGCAAATCTTCAGGCATGGGGCTGTTGCCGGCTGTCCAGCCCTCGCCATAAATAAATATCGTGGGGTCTATCTTGTGCAGCGTGTCGCTGATCTGGTTCATGGTTTCTATATCATGAACGCCCATCAGGTCGAACCTGAAACCATCCAGGTGATATTCCCTCGCCCAGTAAACCACCGATTCGATCATGAATTTGCGTACCATTGGCATTTCAGAAGCTACTTCGTTGCCGCAGCCCGTGGCATTTGAATAAGTACCGTTAGGGTTATGGCGATAAAAGTATCCCGGCGCGAACTGGCTGAAATTGGAGTTATTGATGTCGCTGGTATGGTTGTAAACAACATCCAGTATTACCCTTAAGCCGTTTTTGTGCAGGGTTTGCACCATCTTTTTAAACTCCTTTATGCGCACATTGCCATCGTAAGGGTTGGTAGAATAGCTACCCTCGGGAACGTTGTAGTTCAAAGGGTCATATCCCCAATTGTATTGCCCTGTCGCAGGTTTTGTTTCATCAACCGAATTAAAATCGAAAGCAGGTAGAAGGTGAACATGCGTTACGCCGAGTTCTTTTATATAATCGAGCCCGGTTGCTTCACCATCGGGGCTTTTGGTGCCGGTTTCTGCCAGGCCTAAAAATTTGCCTTTGTTGGTTATCCCCGAGTTTGGGTCCACAGAAATATCGCGGATATGCGTTTCATAAATAACAATGTCGTTAAAGTTCTTGAGCGGCGGCTTTTTATCGTTTTTCCAATTGGGAGGATTGGTTGAGGCCATGTCGGCCACCATGCCCCGCATGCCGTTAATTCCGACTGCTTTTGCATAAATATCGGGCCGTTCCAGCAGCCATTTGCCATCCTGCATCACCTGGAAAGTGTAGTATTTGTTTTTTATATCGCCGTTAACTACAGCGACCCAGCAGCCAAGGGTATTCTTTTTGCTTCCCTTCGTCATGCTGATGGGGTTTTGGGCTTCGCCGCCTTCCCCGGCGCTGTATAACCTAAGCGTAACAGCCGAGGCCATTGGCGCCCAAACCTTAAAGGTGGTTTTTTGCGGTGTGTATTTTACGCCGAGATCTTTGCCCGAATAAACAGGATAATTGCTAAATGGCGACGCCGCCGGCTGAGCGGCTGCAATGGATGCGAGCATAGTTATAATAACAATGGTGGTTAACTGCTGAAAGTATTTCATAATCGGGTATTCGATAATTTGTTTTATGAAACGGCCGAACCGGCTTTTAAAGATATAAATAAAATGAGGAGTGCGGATTGATTTTTCAGGTCCGCCATTTAAACGACTTTTCGTCGACGGCGCGCATTGTGCAGAGGATACCGTTTAAATGATCGTACTCGTGCTGCAGCAATTCGGATAGTGCGCCCTCCATGTCCCATGATTGCGGCTGCCAGTGTTCATCAAGATACTTTATGGTAAGGCTCCGGTGCCTTTTTACTTTTACCAATAAATTGGGGAAACTCATACAATCGTCCCATAGTTCAAAAAGCTCATCGCTAAGCCCGGTTAATTCGGGATTGATGAAGACCACCGGCTTATCGATGTTCATATAAATAAGCCTTTTCATGATGCCCAATTGCGGAGCGGCTATTGCACGGCCGAAATTATATTTCAGCCTTATTTCTTTCATTACATTGTCCAGATCAGCCACCCAGCCTGCTACCAGGGGCAGTTCAGTTATCAAAACCGGGTCGCAGGTTTGGTAAAGGCGCGGATCGCCCAATAGAAGCAGGTCGGTAAGTGATCTCATTGTGCAATATTAGGGAATAGGGCAGGTAAAAAGAGAAATGAGAGGTTGTCAGGCAAAAAAAAACAGGGCCTCTTTTCAGAGAGCCCTGTCTGACGAGTAAAAAACAAATTAACACTAAGTAAATTTTGTGCCCCGCTTACTTTCAGTGTTTCCCGCCAAATATTTTGCGTTTTTTTAAACCTCGAATCAAAAATAATACATGATTTTGTAACTGGGTTATACAATGCCGTACAAGATGATACAAGATTGTACAAGTTGTTTTTAGCTTGAAAAAACCCGTCTAACAAAATAAAAAAGGGGGTTCGCTGTTAAACGAACCCCCTTTTTTGTGAAAATATTTCAGCTTATTTCATGCCGGTTTTTAATTTATTGGCAGCATCAAGGTGCATTTGCACGGTGACTACTACTTTTCCGGCAAAGTTTTTCAGGTCAGCGTCTTTGCAGTTGATGGAAGCATCCTGCATTAATTTGAGCGCGCCCTGGTGATCGTCGACCATGGCGTTTACATAGGCCTTATCAAAATCGGCGCCGCTGAGTTTGCTCATATCGTCGTATTTCTTTTGATGATCGGCATCCATAGCGGTTGGCAAAGTAATGTTCTTCTTTTTTGCAATGATCATCAGCGAATCGCCTGCGGCGCCGTGGTCTTTAACCATCATTGCGGCGAAGTTTTTGACAGAAGTGCTTGTCGATTTTTGCTGCGCCAGTTTGGAAAGCTCAATTTCGGCCATACCGCCTGCGGCGGCATTATCGGCAAATTTTACATCGCCGCTGTCTATTTTGGTACTGTCGACAACGGTGGAAATTTTGGTGGTCGAATCTTTTGTAACACTATCGGTGCTTTGTCCGCTTTTAGTGTTGCTGCTACAGCCCTGTAATGCGTATATTGCTAAGGCCGTAAATATCACATAACTAAGTTTTTTCATGGTAAGTGTAATTTATTTATATTTAAACAAATTACACGCCCATAGGTTTTTATATTTAATAAAATAGCTGGTTGGTTTAGCGGGTGCGAATCGAAATGTCGTTTAAATTACTTCTAATCGGAAGACGCAGACCGGCGGAATTTGGCTAAAGCCTGGTCTTGTTATTTTGCTACCCGTCGGTTAAAACCGACGGCAATAAATAGTAGAAGATAGAATCATTGCCGTCCCTTTTAAGGGACGGGTTTATGAAATGATCTGCTGATGGCTTTAGCCAAAGATATGGAAGCGACAATTTGATTTACACCGTGGCTTAGCTCAACTCTTTCATCAGCTTTGCAAAAGCGTCCTTCAGCTCGGCCAATTCTGTTTCCAGTTTGGTAACCCTTGCCTCTAATGCGCCCCGACTGCTGGTTGCGGGTTCATCGGCAAAGTCATCGTCATTATATTCAGGAATGCCGCTTAGCAAGTGGGCATAGCGTACCTCCTTTTGCCCCGGTCGGCGGGGCAGCTGCATTAAAAACGGCATTTCGGGACTACTTAACCGCTCCAATACCTCCTGCACTTCCTCTATCGATTCAAATTCGTGCAGCCTTGCCGAATTGGTATTTAATTCGCCCGGCGTTTGCGGCCCGCGCAGCATCACTAAACAAATTATGGCTACTTCCGCCGGTATTACGGGGAAAACGATAGCAAAATTGTGTTTGTATTTTATCCCGCGGATGGATCCGCCGGTAGCAGTGGAGATCAGTCCGCGTTTTTTAAGCGTATTAAGCGCCTGCATAACGGTATTATCGTCGTAATTCACTACCGGCCGGCGCGATGTTTTTTGATTGCAGGCCGCGGTAAGGCTGTTTACCGACATGGGGTAGTAATCGGGCGTGGTTTTGCTTTTTTCCATTAGTGTGCCGAGTACACGCAGCTCTTCGGCATTAAGTACAGGTAATTTTATTGGCGAGTCCATGTGCCAAATATATGATTTTTCGTTTTGCTTTATTTTTTAACCATATGCGACAAACTTTTTATGCATGCCGAATGTAATTGACTGTAATATTCCAGAAATGCAAACCATTAATTATTAGTCCATTCTTTTAAAACAGGTAACGATTTCGCGTGTTTTTTGTTGATATCAGTTGTTTTGCAACGCCATTGTAAAAGGTATGAGTGCACAGCGAAAAAAAACAAATAAATTGCACAAAATGTTATTCTTATATTGTTTATTTGCCTACATAATACTGTTCATTGTTAACATTAAGTTAGCATTGAATGCTGATATTTACACAACCGCATCTAAAATCAATTGATCATTAAACTACATTTCCGCCATCCCCTTAAAACTAAGTTCGTCCATCGCTAAAAACAATTAACCCAAGCATAAATAAACTTAATGAAAACCACTCCCGACCAGTTAAAAATCCTCTCTATTGATATTGGGGGCTCACACATCAAGGGTACTATTTTAAATCAAAAAGGCGAACTGCAAAAGGACTATGAAAAGGTGGTAACACCCACCCCGGCAAGCCCCGAAAATGTTATAAAATCGATAAAGAACCTTGTTAAAGATTTTCCGAAGTTTGACAGGATATCGGTCGGTTTTCCGGGCTATGTAAAAGAAGGCGTGGTAAAAACAGCCCCCAACTTAAGCACCGAGCTCTGGAAAGATTTCGACCTGGCAAAAAGCCTGCACGAGCAGCTGGGGCAACCCACCCGCGTGGTGAACGATGCCGATATGCAGGGCCTTGGCGTTGTAAAGGGAAAGGGACTTGAATTGGTGATCACACTGGGTACAGGGTTTGGCACGGCGTTGTTGTATAACGGAAACTTATTGCCCCACCTGGAGTTTTCGCACCAGCCTTTTGGCAAATCGAAATCATACGATAAATATATAGGTGAGGTAGCCATTGAAAAAGAGGGTTATAAAAAGTGGAACCGCCGCATGCTAAAAGTTTTTGAAGTTTTGAAAACCGTATTCAATTACGACTATTTATACATAGGGGGAGGCAATTCGGACAAGCTAACTTTTAAACTGGATAAAAACATGAAAATTGTTACCAATGCCGACGGCATAAAAGGCGGCGCCAGGCTATGGCTACAGGACGAGTTACCCAAAACGGCCCCGGCAGAAAAAGCAGAAAAATAAACATTACAGCAACCAGAACAACATAAAGAATGGAAACACAAACAAAAGACATAGCAACTTTAGGAATAGATACAGTACGCGTATTAGCTGCTGATGCAGTACAAAAGGCAAATTCGGGCCACCCTGGCACAGCGATGGCATTGGCGCCGATGGGCCACGTGCTTTGGACAAAATTTTTAAACTATAACCCCCAAAACCCGCATTGGGCAAATCGCGATCGTTTTATATTATCGTGCGGCCATGCCTGTATCCTGCAATACAACTTTTTGTATTTGACCGGCTATGATCTTTCGTTAGATGATATAAAGAATTTCCGCCAGCTGAACAGCAAAACCGCCGGTCACCCCGAATATGGTTTATGCCCCGGCATTGACGTAACTACCGGCCCGCTTGGCCAGGGTTTTGCCAACGGCGTTGGTTTTGCCATTGCGCAAAAACATCTGGCTGCCCGATACAATAAACCGGGTTTCGATTTGTTTAACTACCATATTTACGCCATCACCAGCGATGGTGATATGATGGAGGGTGTAACTTCCGAAGCGGCATCGCTGGCCGGGCACCTGGAGCTGGGTAACATTATTTATTTGTATGATGATAACCATATCTCGATAGAAGGTGCAACCGACATTACCTTTAACGAAGATGTAAGCGAACGTTTCCGGTCGTATGGCTGGCACGTGCAGGACCTGCCGGATGTGAATGATGTACACGCTTTGGAGCTGGCGATCACCAATGCGAAGGCCGAAGCACAAAAACCATCGCTGATACGGGTGCGTTCACTGATTGCTTACGGCAGTCCGAATAAATCGGGCACCGCCGGCTCGCATGGTTCACCACTTGGCGCTGACGAAGTGAAACTGGTAAAGAAATTCTTCGGATTCGATCCTGAAAAATCGTTCTATGTGCCCGATGAGGTAAAAGAGTTTTACCACAAAGCAGGCGAAAGAGGTATCCCTGCCGAAGAAAAATGGAATAAACTGTTTAGCGACTATAAAGCCGAATACCCTGAATTAGCAGAAGAATATGAACTGGCTGTTAAAGGCGAACTGCCAAAAGGCTGGGCTGATGACCTGCCGGTATTTAAAGCATCCGATCCCAAAATTGCAACACGTATGGCATCGGGCAAAGCCTTAAATGCCCTGGCTGCCAAAATACCTTATTTAATAGGCGGCGCGGCAGATTTGTCCCCATCAACCGAAACGAACTTAAAAGCATTTGATTCATTTACGTCGGAAAACAGGAGCGGCCGCAATTTCCATTTTGGGATACGTGAGCATGCTATGGGTTCGGCTTTAAATGGTATGGCCTTAACTGCGGGGGTTATTCCTTTTGGCGCAACATTCCTGATGTTCTCGGAATACATGAGGCCGCCGATACGTTTGGCTTCCATTATGCAGGTAAGCCCGATATTTGTTTATACGCACGACAGTATTGGCCTTGGCGAGGATGGAACCACCCACCAGCCGGTGGAGCAACTGGCTTCGCTGCGCTCGATACCAAGGATCACCGTTATACGCCCTGCTGATGCAAATGAAACCGTACAGGCATGGAAAACGGCAGTTGAACACAAAGGTGGCCCGGTAGTACTAGTATTTACCCGCCAGGGTTTACCGATCCTGGATCAGGATAAATATGGCAAAGCCGAAAATCTTGCCAAAGGCGCTTATGTATTATCGGAGGCAAGCAAAGACCCTGACCTGATACTCATGGCGACAGGATCGGAAGTTGCGCTGATCATGGATGCACAGGCTAAACTGGAAGCGGATGGTATTTCAACCCGTGTGGTGAGCATGCCATCGTGGGAGTTGTTTGAAAAACAGGATGCCGCTTATAAAGAATCGGTATTCCCTAAAAAACACAAAAAACGTTTGGCGGTAGAAATGGCATCGCCAATGGGCTGGCATAAATATACCACCGACGAAGGCGACATGCTTGGCATGGAAACCTTTGGTGAATCGGCCCCGGCGGAAGACCTGTACAAACACTTTGGGTTTACAGTTGATAACGTGGTAAAAAGAGCGAAAGCGCTGTTATAACCCCCCGGCCCCCGCTGGCTAGCGGGGGAGTTTTTGATTTGCTTATGGCAGAGACTTACGAAGTTTTGAAAACTTCGTAAGTCTGGAATCATCGAAGGAGGAGTTTTTGATTTGCTAATGGCAGATTGGGTACCAAATAAATTACAAGAAATTAAACATCAACCGAATAATTAGAAAATTTCCCCTTCAGGGGGCTAGGGGGTATGAACTGGCAAAGCGACATCATAAAAAACCTTGGCTGGACGGCCGCAATAACTAACCTTGAGGCCAAGCAAAAGGTGGCGTTGCAAATTGCCGAAAAAGTTAAAGATGGTGATGTGATCGGTGTAGGTTCAGGCTCAACATCGTTTTTGGCTTTAACTGCCATTGCAGAAAGGGTTAAGGCCGAAAAGCTGAACATTAAGGCCATAGCCACTTCTATTGAATTGAGTATGGTTTGCAGTCATTTTGGTGTGCCGTTAACAACGATGTTTGAGCATAGGCCCGACTGGCTGTTTGATGGCGCTGACGAGGTTGACCCCCAAAAAAGCCTGATAAAAGGCCGCGGCGGGGCAATGTTTAAGGAAAAGTTAATGATGGCTTCGAGCGCCAAAAGCTATATCATCATAGACGAAAGTAAATTGGTTGATAAGCTTTGCACGAAGTTCCCTGTACCGATAGAGGTATTTCCGCAGGCATTATTATATGCTGAGGAAAAATTAAAAGGTATTGGCGCTCACAACATCACGCTGCGCCCTGCAAAAGGGAAGGATGGGCCGGTAATTACCGAAAACGGAAACTTAATACTGGATGCGATGTTTGACGAGATACCCGCCGACCTGGAAATTAAAATAAAATCCATCACCGGCGTTATAGAAAGCGGGTTATTTATGGGATTTGATGTGGAGGTGCTGGTGGCGTAATAATTACTGTACAATGATACGGTGAGCATGAATCGGCAGTAGATTTGCCGCAATACCTGGAAAAAAGAAGAATAATTAAACATAAAATACAATGGCAACTAATAAAGTAAAACAAATACACAGCTTCGGTCAAAGCATCTGGCTGGATTTTATTGATAGAAAGTTTATCGCGGATGGAAAACTTAAAGCGTTGATAGACGATGATGGTATCAGAGGTGTTACTTCAAATCCTGCCATTTTCGAAAAGGCTATCAGCAGCAGCGATCAGTACGACGACGATATCCGCACTTTATCAGAAGGAGACAAAACCAACGAGCAAATATTTTTCGGCCTCGCCATAAAAGATATTCAAAATGCCTGCGACCTGTTCAGCGGCCTTTACGAGGAATCAAACAAAGGTGATGGTTATGTAAGTCTTGAAGTTTCGCCGTTCCTGGCTTTAAAAACCGAAGAAACCGCAGCGCAGGCAGCAGAGCTTTGGAAAGCAGTTGACCGCAAAAATGTAATGATAAAGATCCCCGGCACACAGCCAGGTTTGGCTGCTATCAGGCAATCAATAGCAAAAGGCATCAATATCAACGTTACTTTATTATTCGGCCTGCCGCGTTACGAAGAAGTAACGGAAGCTTATATCTCCGGTTTGGAAGATCATTTGGCTGCCGGGCATTCTATCGCGCACATTTCATCGGTTGCCAGTTTCTTTTTAAGCCGGATAGATGTTTTGGTTGACCCGATGCTGGACGAAAAAGGCCTTGGCGACCTGAAAGGTGAAGTAGCCATCGCGTCAGCAAAAAAAGCTTACGAAATTTACAAAAGGGTATTCAGCGGCGAGCGCTGGGAAAAACTGGCCGCACAGGGTGCACAACCGCAACGTTTGTTGTGGGCAAGTACCAGCAGCAAAAACCCTGCGTTTAAAGATACTAAATATGTTGAAGCCCTTATCGGCCCATCTACCGTTGATACTGTTCCGTTGGAAACTATCGAAGCTTTTCGCGATCACGGGATAGCGGCAAATACTTTAGAGGACGGTCTTGATGAAGCTACCGAAGCATTGGATAAGCTTAAAGGAGCGGGGATTGATATTGATGCGATCACCCAGCAGCTGGAAGATGAGGGCATTGACAAATTCAACAAACCATTCGAAAAACTGTTACAGTCTATCGAGGATCAAAAAAGTAAAGTTTAAGCCTTGGAAGCAACATCGGTAAAAATTCTGTTTTTCGATATCGGCGGTGTGCTCCTGACTAACGGTTGGGGACACGAGTCGCGTAAGGAAGCAGCTGAAAAATTCGGCCTTGATTATGCCGAACTAAGCGACCTGCATACCTTTATTTTTAATGTGTACGAGATGGGAAGCATTACGCTGGATGAATACCTGGATACCGTGGTATTTAACCATCCAAGGGATTTTGCGAGGGAGGACTTTAAGGAGTTTATGTTCCGCCAGAGCACCGAACTTCCGGACACCTTAAAATGGCTAAAGGAGTGGAAGAAAGATTGCGGGTTCCGCATTATTGCCATCAATAATGAAGGAAAGGAACTGAATGATTACCGCGTTAAAAAATTTAAGCTTCACGATTGTTTTGATGCATTTATATCATCATGCGAAGTAAAGCTGCGCAAACCCGATCCGGCAATTTTCCAGCTGGCCATGGGGGTAGCGCTGGCACAGCCCAGTCAATGCGTTTATTTTGATGACCGCCCGATGTTTGCAAATGCTGCTCAAAAACTTGGGATCCGTGCTTTTACCCATACCAGTTTCGAATCGACCAAAGCAATATTAGAAGAAATTAAAAAAGAAAATCAACCTCTTAAAAAATGAGCTCAACAAATAAATATGCCTTTGGCATGATAGGCCTTGGAACCATGGGCCGCAGCCTGCTGCTCAATATGGCCGACCACGGCTACGCCGTAGCAGGCCTTGACCAGGACGCCGGTAAAGTGGCATCGCTGAACGAAGAAGGCAAGGATAAGGACGTAAAGGGCTTTGGCGATGCCAAAGAGTTTGTACAAAGTTTAACCAGCCCCCGCGCCATTATGATGCTGGTGCCCGCAGGTAAAATTGTTGACAGTGTGATTGAGGAGATGACGCCGCTTTTGGACAAGGGCGATATATTGATAGATGGCGGAAATTCGCATTTTACCGACACCAACCGCCGCGTAGACGAACTGGAAGCCAAAGGCCTTCATTTCTTCGGCATGGGCGTATCGGGTGGCGAAGAAGGCGCGCGCCGCGGACCAAGCATGATGCCGGGCGGCGATAAAGATGCTTACAATGTGATGAAGCCTATTTTTGAAGCCATCGCAGCAAAAGTAAACGGCGAGCCTTGTGTTACATACATTGGTCCGGGTGCATCGGGGCACTTTGTGAAAATGGTGCATAATGGCATAGAGTATGGTTTAATGCAGCTGATAGCCGAATCGTACGAGATCATGAAAACCGGCCTCAAAATGGACAATGCCGCCATTGGCGAAGTTTTTGAACAATGGAATGAGGGCCGGTTGAAATCATTCCTGCTGGATATTACCAAAGATATTTTTGCTTACAAAGCGCCGGGCACCGATCATCTTTTGCTGGATGATATTAAGGACGAAGCCAAAGCCAAAGGAACCGGTAAATGGACATCGCAGGTGGCCATGGATCTGCAAGCGCCCATCCCGACTATCGATACCGCAGTTTCCATGCGCGACCTTTCGAAATACAAGGCTTTAAGGGTACAGGCAGCAGGCATTTACAGTACCGAAGAAATTGCTGCGATAGGCGACAAAGACGACTTTTTAACCGAACTGGAGCAAGCGTTTTATTTTAACACGATCATTAGCTACGCACAGGGCATGCATTTGCTGGAAAGGGCTTCGGAAGAGTATAAATATGACCTTAAACTTGATGAGATAGCCAAAATTTGGCGCGGCGGTTGTATCATTCGCTCAGAGTTTTTGAACGATATATACAACGCCTATCAAAAAAATGCCAAGCTGGAGCATTTACTGCTCGACGGCCATGTGCAGGAACTGGTTAAAGCAGCGGTTCCGGGGGCCCGTAAAGTGCTTGCGGCGACTATTGCTGCGGGAATAGCCACACCGGCTTATGCATCGTCATTGAGCTATTTTGATAACTTTCGCACCAAGAGAATGCCTTCAAACCTTACCCAGGCGCAGCGCGATTATTTTGGCGCGCATACTTACGAGATGATCGGCAAGGAAGGCGTTTTCCATACACAGTGGACAGCAAAAAGTTAAGGTAACGGATAAAAAACGGGTTGTTTAATATTATTATATTTGTGATATGGCGACTATAGCAGCGAAAAAATCGGTTTTTGAGATGAATGATTTGGAATTTGAGGAGCTTGTTAAGCCTGTTGCACTAAAAGCAAAACAGACTGCCTTAGACAATGGCGCGTGGTTTTCTTATAAAAATGAATTATGTACCGAACCGGATATGTTTATTCATGAGTTTAAGGATGGCCATAAAGAATTGATCAAATTAGGCAGCGGGGCCGGGCAACATACGGTCTTAAAAGTTTTTTAAAGTGCCCGAATACATCATAATTGCCGGCCCAAATGGAGCCGGCAAGAGTACTTTTTCGGCTGACTTATCATCGCCGGACGCACTGATTTTCGATGCAGATAAAGTAAAAGCAATAAAAGAAAAACAATATCCCGACCTACCGGCTGATAGTATTGAAATGATGATATCTTCAGCCTATTGGAATGCGGAAGATCTCGCAGTTGAAGAACAAAAAGATTTGACTGTTGAAACTAATTTAAGAGATGACTTCCTGATAAACAGGTTAAGTTTTTTTAAAAGCAGGGGTTATACAACAAATTTAATTTATATGCTATTGCCGGATATTCCAACATCAACAGATCGCGTGGCTCTAAGGGTTAGTCAAAAAGGGCATTATATCGACCCGGAGAGCATAAAATATAATTTCGAACAAGGTTTGGTAATGCTTATTAAAAACTTTAATAAATTCGACAATTTTTTACTGGTGGCATCGTCTTTGGAAACTACCCCATCAATACCTAAAAGATTGCTGTCGATTACCAACGGAAGTATCTATTACATTGAGCCAAATCCTCCATCATGGGCTAAACCAATCCTTGATGAAATAACCCAAAATCTACCAACCAATTAATTACGTCTAACCAGCAGAAAGAAAACATACAATGAGTACAACCGCAAAAACAAACCCCACTATATTCGTCATTTTTGGCGGAACCGGCGATTTAACCTCGCGCAAGATAGCTCCTGCCCTTTATAATTTATTTTTAGACGGATGGATGCCCGACCAGTTTTCTATTATAGGCACCGGCCGCACCCAACTTTCCGACGACCAATTCAGGGAGAACCTGCTGAACGATATCAACCAGTTCTCGCGCAGCGGAAAGGCAGCTAAAGCAAAATGGGACGAATTCTCGAAAAACATTTACTACCAGGTTTCGGACATTAAAGATGCCGAAACGTACAAAGAGTTTGGGAAACGCGTGGATAAACACAATGCCGAGTGGAAAATCAAAGCAAATGTGATCTACTACCTGGCGGTATCACCCAACTTTTTCCCTATCATCGCTTCCAACATATCCAAAGCAAAATTAGCTGAGGACCCCAAAAAGGTGCGTATTGTAATTGAAAAACCGTTTGGGCACGACCTGGAAACAGCGAAGGAGTTGAACAAACTCTTATCAAGCATTTTTGACGAATGCCAGATATACCGTATCGACCATTATTTGGGCAAGGAAACCGTACAAAACATTATGGCCTTCCGTTTCGCCAACTCGATAATGGAGCCTTTGTGGAACCGTAATTATATTGAACATGTGCAGATATCGGTTACCGAGCAACTGGGCGTGGAAGAGCGTGGCGACTATTACGACGGCGCAGGCGCTATGCGCGATATGATACAAAACCATTTGCTGCAGTTGCTTTGCCACATTGCCATGGAGCCACCGGTTAGTTTTAATGCTGATGAGGTGCGCGACCGTAAGGTGGATGTATTAAGGGCGATGCGCAAATTTGGACCTGATGAGGTGCGTAACTCGGCCGTAAGGGGCCAGTATGCCAGCGGATGGATGCAGGGCAAAGAAGTGCCCGGTTACCGCGAAGAACCAAAGGTTAACCCCGACTCGAACACTGAGACATTTGCAGCTGTGAAGTTTTTTGTTGACAACTGGCGCTGGCAGGGTGTTCCGTTTTATGCACGTACAGGCAAGCGCATGCACCAGTCGGCATCGGTTATAACCATCCAGTTCAGGGATGTGCCGCATTTGATATTCCCTACCGAAGCAGCCGAAAGCTGGCAGCAAAACAGGCTCATCATCAGCATACAGCCTGAAATGAGCATCCGCCTGCAGGTGCAGGCTAAACGCCCGGGAACCAATATGGTGTTAAATACCGTTGATATGGTGTTTGATTACAAGGGAACTTATACGCAACAGGCGCCCGAAGCTTATGAAACGCTAATACTGGACACCATGCTGGGCGACCAAACGCTGTTTATGCGCGGCGATCAGGTAGAAGCAGCCTGGGAACTGATAATGCCGATACTAAGCACCTGGCAAGCTAAAAAGAGTTTGAATTTCCCGAATTATTCGGCAGACTCGTGGGGGCCGGAATCAGCCGAGGCATTGATCGCCCGCGACGGATTTAATTGGTTTACATTGCCCATGAGTAAAAAGTAGAAAATTAGGTTTTCCACCCTGATAGACTTACGAAGTTTAAAAAACTTCGTAAGTCTGAAATTCGTCAAAAACACATGAAATTAAATATTTTTAATAATGAAGGCGAGGTACTTGATGCCCTGGCCCAATATTTTGTTAACGTGGCCAATGAAGCAATTGCTGCAAAAGGGAAATTTTCTGTGGCGCTTTCGGGCGGTAATTCGCCTAAAAAGTTGTATGAGCTGCTGGCATCAACCACTTATGCTGATAGTGTTGCCTGGGATAAGGTTTATTTCTTTTTTGGCGACGAGCGCAATGTGCCGCAAACCGATAAGGACAGCAATTACCTGATGGCTAAAAAGGCCTTGTTTGATCCCCTTTTGATAGATCCAGCCAATGTTTACCCGGTTGATACCACCCTTAACCCAGCCGATGCCGCAAAGAAATACGAAAATGAGATAGTTGAATTTTTTGACGAAGAAGAATTAAGTTTTGACCTGGTATTGCTCGGCCTGGGCGATAACTCGCATACGGCATCGTTATTCCCCTTTACCCCGGTGCTGCACGACAGGATACCCGGCGTAAAAGAAGTTTTTTTACAGGATCAGCAGGTTTACCGTATCACGCTGAACGCGCCGTTAATTAACGAAGCCAGCCATATCGCATTCCTGGTTTATGGCGAAGGAAAGGCAATAGCGGTTCATCATGTATTGGAAGACGACGAAGATATTGAAGAATACCCGGCGCAATTGATAGAGCCCATTGTTGGCGAAATAGAGTGGTTTTTAGATGAAGCGGCCGCAGCGATGCTAAAAGATAAATAGCCGTTTTGATTAAGCGTTACCTGGTCGCCTGTTTTATCAGCCATGCCGCTACATCGTTAGCGGCTTTATCGTTTTCAAAACTGGCCGGTAGCCGGCCGTTCACATATTCGTTATAAAACCAGGGATCGCCCACGGCAAAAACGGTGCCTTTTCCATACTTGACGACAGCTATAATAGTTGTGCCGTTTTTAATTTTTAAGGCCGTTACAGCCGGCGGAACGGTGTTGATGGAGCAAACATCTTTCAAAAATACTTTATCGGCGGTTTTAAATATGGGGCTGCCCGTGGTAATTACGGCACCGTCGGCAAAGTGGGCATCATCAATTACGTGATTTTGCAGATCGTCGTTAAAATGCATACCAAAAACGGAAGCGAGGTTGTTAAAATGGGGAAGTTCCACATTGGCGCTGTCGTTAGCCATCATCACCAGCACGCCACCCCTCCTAACCCATGCGGCGATCTGTTTAATGTCCGCGGATTCGATATAATTGGGATGAGGGCTTTCCTTTTTTGTATCGGGGTCGACAATTATATATACGGCGGTTCCTTTTAAATTGCCAACGGTGGGCGCCACGCCGAGGGTATCCAATGTGGCGCCCAGCTTTTTAAATATATCGCCCCAAACAGAAAAACCGCTGTTGGCTTTGTCCTCCCAGGTATAATGGTACCGCTCCGTTTTGCCCGAAGCAGTACGGTGCACCTCATGGTTAAAGTAATAATCGAGCGTTACTTTTTGGGCCAGGCAACTGTCATGTGCGCCTGCTATAAGCAGCAGCGTTATCACTGCCATCCCTCCTTTTATTTTAAATGGGTTCACTTCACTTCAAAAGTAAAATATTTGCTGCCTGCATCGCCGCCAGCTGTTAAACCTTGCACCACACCCACATATTTCCCGGGCTGATCGGACGTGAAAAACGATACGGAATTATTGCCCGCACCGCCTATCGAAGGCGACCAGTAAAGCACATTCCTGAAATCGGGCACGCGGCTGGCGGCCTGTGTTTGGGTATCATATACAGGCGAATAAAATTCTCTGCGCAGCTGCAGTCCTTCATAATCAACTACAATGGCTTTTGGATTGAGCTCCACGCCGCCGAGATCGCCTTTGTAGGAAGTGAAACTGAATATACCTTCCTCTTCGGACGGGCCGTAAAAGTAGCGGAACGGTACAACTTCCAGCTTTCGTACTTTCAAAGGATCAACCGCAAATATCTTGTTAATATTAAAAACAGGTATCCCATCCATTAAAACAAGCGGATCGCCATCCAGAAAGCCTTTGCCGCTTAGCACCTTTATATGAAAGTTGCCTCTTGACTGTACGATATTATCTTCGGATAC